>Ga0315298_1000050_pt1 | contig 218044 bp, 235 predicted proteins | sample WHS_1_MG_FD_203077 | JGI IMG/M metagenome (GOLD analysis project Ga0315298, IMG submission 203077) | Extremophilic microbial mat communities from Washburn Hot Springs, YNP, Wyoming, USA - WHS_1_MG | ecosystem: Environmental > Aquatic > Thermal springs > Hot (42-90C) | place: USA: Wyoming... | reverse complement strand
GAGAAAGCCCCTCCATCTGAAGGTATAGGTTTATGGCTGCGTTCAAATGTCTGTTTGTCCTCAACCCGCATTTTTCGCATTCATATATTGCTCCTTTCGGGGTATTGACCATCCCACATCTGGAGCACCTTCTAGTGGAGTTCTTTGGGTTGAGGAGCACAACCTTTGATTTGTAGCTCATGAGTGTCATGATTGTCTTCCAGTCGCTCTTTGAGATGTTCCTATTATGCTCCTTTGAGCCGTTAAGCATTCTGTTCTTCCTTAAGTGTTCGAAGCCGTGAATGTAGCCTTTGAACCTCCTCGCTATGAAGGTTGTCAGCTTATGTATGCAGTTTTTAGCTCTATTCCTTTCACGCTTGGAGTATTTTGCCAGAACCTTTCTGAGCGAGAGTTTCTTTGAAGCTTTCTGCTGTAACCTTTTCCTCTTCAATTCATAAACCCTATGGATGTGGAATAGTTTTGTCAGGTCTATTCTGATCCATCCTGTGTCTGGGCTGGATCCATCTAGGCTCTTCTCGTTGCAGTCCCAAGCTATCTTACCTCTAACTTCCCCCTCATCTGCCTTGGACCTAAACGTTACTGTTAAGTATTTTTCGCCTAGGATCAGCTCTCCCGGTTCACCCTTTGCTCTGCTGAGGAACCAAGCCTTAGAAACATTAAACAGTAAGTATTCCTCATGTGGCTTTATGCTGACCTTTATCTTCCCATCCTTATAGGTGTAGAGTGTTTCCTTGACCCTAACGAACCTCCTCTTAACTACTGGCTTCTCTCTCCTCCTTTCTCCTTTAATGTAGCTCCTCTTCCAGGATTTCAGTATGGAATATGCCTGTTTGATTGCCGAGTCGACGTAATGCTTCGAGTAGTCCCAGCCTTCCATCAGCAAATTTCTCAGATGGTGGTTTTTGAAGATGGTGTCTTTTGGGATTATTGGTATAAGCCTCTTTCTCCCTTTTCCATCGTGTTTCTCAATCCATCTGATTTTAGCCCATATTTCGTCCACTGCCTTTTGAAGCAGCCTTCTGTATGCTTCAAGAAACTCGTTTACATCATATCTGTGCCTTATGTTGTAGGCTCTAACTTGATATGAGCTCCTTGACACCTTCGACAACCTCCTTGTGTTTATGCGACCTCATCCCGTAGAGTTTCCCTGCGAAATGAGACACGATGGTTATCAACTCTTCAACGAGCTCCTCTTGAGGGGTCTTTTCTTCGCTGTTTATTACCTCTATTTCGGTTTCGAAGGCTTGGAATAGTTTCCTCAGCTTCAAAACCAAACCTAGTCAGCCTATCCTCATAAGCGACAATCACCCTGGAGACTTTTCTCCCAGTAACCATCTCTAAGAGCCTGTGAAAGCCCTTCCTGTTTTCGTTGAGACCTGAATCTACCTCGCTTAGTATTTGGATCTCGCCATAACCCTTATCTTTAGCGTAGCTGTGTATAAGCTACTTCTGCCTCACCAAGTCATCTTTTTTGGGTTGTAGAAGAGACCCTAACATAGCCTACTACAACCCTCTCTTCCCTTAGCCCAAGAAATCGCCTAATTTCGCTTTCAGGTATCCTCCTCCCACCAATCGTCCTAACAACCCTTACCTTCCCCCTCCTTACCCCAAAGCTGAATAGTCTTAGTAGTGACTCCCAGCAGCCTTTTAGCCTCTTTAAGCGTGTAGAGCCTCTCCATCAACAGAAAATACCACTTATGTCTATTCAACTCTATCTACTTTGGAACTGCTAGCTTCGGCGTCATCCACCCCGAGCCACAGAGCATGATGTGGAACACAAAATATGATATGATGGCTAGACTAAATGGTGAGCTAAGAGTAACAGAAGCGGAGGCTATTGGAATCGCAAAAGAGTTTCTAAAAGCCACCTATCCAAACACTGAGGTTAGTGAAGTTGTAACATACCCCGGATACTACACCTTGATGACTACCTCAAATGGTGAGCATTACGGTATGCTGAGTGTAAACGGTTACTCAGGTGCTGTGTGGTACCATATATGGCACGGCACCTTTATCTCAGAAGTGGAGCTACCTTAATATATGGCTCAATATGGCAAAAATAGGTAACTAGGCAATCATATATTTAACTTGCGACTTCCATATATAGAGGTTAGTAGAACCCTGGGATGATGGCTATGGTCTCCTCTAAGACGCTTGTCGCTGGTGTAATAGTCGCTATTCTGGTGGTTGCGGTTGGCTGTGTTACGCTTACGCAGACTTCTCAGCCGACTACAACGACAGTTATATCTACTCACCCAAATACAACAACAGCTGCAACAAAGAAGATCTCGTTAAGTGGTGCTGGGGCTACATTCCCCTACCCGCTGATATCAACTATGGTAGTTGAATATAACAAGATCAGACCAGATGTGCAGATAAGTTACCAATCTATTGGTAGCGGGGGAGGGATAAGGCAACACGCCGAGAAGACAGTGGACTTCGGTGCATCAGATGCGCCTCTTAATGAGAAGCAAAGAGAGGTTGCTCCGAATACTCTCCACATACCCATCACCATAGGATCAGTGGTTCTAGCATACAACCTACCAGGCATCCCTAAGGGGTTGAAGCTAACCGGTGAGGTGATAGCAGACATATTTCTAGGAAAGGTTACTAAGTGGAACGACCCAGCTATACAGAGTCTTAACCCAGAGCTGAACCTACCTAACAAAGATATTCTTGTTGTGCATAGATCAGACGGCTCCGGAACAACCTTCGTCTGGACAGGATATCTGAGTACCGTAAGTCAGGAGTGGAAGACCAAAGTTGGGCAAGGGACCGCTGTTCAATGGCCTACAGGATTAGGTGCTGCTGGAAACGAGGGTGTAGCAGCTGTGATACGCGGCACCGAATACACAGTGGGGTATGTTGAGTTAGCCTACGCCCTTCAGAACAAGATGAGCTACGCATACATAAAAAATAGAGAGGGTAGATCCATAGAACCGACACTTGGAACGGTAGCTGCTGCAGCTGCATCATCAGCACAAACCCTACCTAAAGGGGAAGAGAGCTGGGCTCAAGTAAGCCTATTAAATGCACCTGGAGCAGACTCCTACCCTATCTCAAGCTTCAGCTACCTTCTAGTCTATAAAGAGCTCTCGACCCTATCTACAATGACTAAGGAGAAGGCCCAAGCACTCGTAGAGTTCCTATGGTGGGCTACACACGACGGGCAAAAGTATGCACCAGCCCTAGAATACGTACCACTACCACAAGAAGTAATCGCCGTAAACGATGTGACGATAAAGTCAATAACATACAATGGTGAACCCCTACTAAAGTAGGGGGGCTTCTTTCCAATCTTTGGTGTTCAAGTTGAAGAAGAGAATACTGTTTGTTTGTGTGGAGAATGCTGGGCGAAGCCAGATGGCTGAAGCCTTTGCTAAGAGGTATGGTGAAGAGTTTGAGTTTTATAGCGCTGGGATTATGCCCGCATCCTCAGTTCACCCTGAAGTGGTTCAGGTGATGATGGAGAAGGGGATAGATTTATCAGATAAGAAGCCTCAGATGCTCGATCTAAAGTTAGTAGAGGCAGCTGATATCGTGATAACTATGGGATGCAGCGTGCGGGGATTATGCCCAGCTCCTCTGATTAAGAACATCGTTGATTGGAAGCTCGAAGATCCTAAGGGGAAGCCGATAGAGAAGGTTAGAGAGATTAGGGATGAAGTAGAGAAAAGAGTTCTGAATCTGCTAAATCAGATAAAACGGGAGAGGTCACCCTAGGCTTAGTTGTTATAACGATACCTCTGCAGCTCTCATACAGTATAATGCATATGCGTCCTCTTTATTCAGGCAGCTTTCGCATATGCAGTTTTGTGAGACGATCAGCCTATCGCAGACGCTTGAGTGTTCACACGTGCTGCAGCCTGCATTAGAACCACATAGAAAGCACTTAACAGCGTATGTTACTGGCTCTTTAAGGGTTTCTGAAAGTAGTGTAGCGAGCTGATATAAGTCTGTCTGAGGAGTTGTTCTGAACACACGCTTCTGTTTATCATACTCTAACCTAACGTCTCGCATAAGCTTTCTAAAGACATCGTCTCCCACCCTAGGTAAGTGGAATGGTTCACCTAATAGTATCTCCAATTCCAACCCTCCTACTTGCTGAATCTCAATATCTCCTTATTTAAGACCCTCAACTCAGATTCATCGTAAGTAAATCCCTTAAGTATGCGTTGCGCCTCATCCTTACCCAATAGATTCAGTACCCGCGCCAAATAAGGTAGATGAATCAACAGCGCTTCTTTAGAGGATGTGTGCAGCATACCACCAAGCTTACGACCTATCGAGCGCAGAACACGACTATCATTCCATATCCTTAACTGCACGCTCCACGGATACATATCTTGGCTGAAGCGAACTGACCCCCTAGGTATTGAATCAAAGATCGAATACGCAAGCATAGAGTTAAAGTATCTTAGCTGACGCCACTCCTGAGTCCTCTTAATCCTAGCAGCCAGCTCATCGGCAGCTGAAAGAGCCTCCAAGGCCATAATGAGGTTTGATGAATCCAGTCTACTGTTAACCAGACTTGAGAAGATCGCTCGAATCTTGTCTGAGATATCCGTGTCGCAAGCATCTAAAGCCCGTTTAGCCTCATCCCTATCGGTTGAGTTGAAGAGCGTATTTAAAGCATCACGCAGACTCACCATCTTATTCCTAGTAGCTTCTATCACTTCGCTGCTAGGCGAAGCTAACACCGCCTGCAGACTATTCAACGCAGCTCTCATATCCCCCGCAGCCTTTTCAACCACTTTCCGAAGGGTCTCAGTTGACACTTTGAGCTCCTCTTTCTTCACCAGATTCTGAAGGTAGAGGTACATAAGTCGAGGCGGGACTCTCTTAAAGGCGAAGACTTCACATTTGGGTAGGAGTTTTCTAATCCTCTCATCTTCTTCTACATTCGCAGCCAAGACCACAGGGAGATTACTCTTCTCGATAAAGCCTTGAATAAACTCAAGCCCACCATAATCCTGCCTAGCATAAAGCCCGTCAACTTCATCTAAGAAGACAAGAAGACGCTCACCCAAGACGCTCAAACTGTGTGTAGACGGTAATAGGGCTGAAGAAAGCCGCTCCTTGGTCCTTGTATCACTTGCATTAAACTCAAGCACAACATAACCTAGGCTTTCAGCAGCGGCATACACCAGCGTTGTCTTACCCGTGCCCGGCGGACCAACTAGCAAGGCTGGTTTGGAGCCTTTCCTCCAGTTCTTAAGCCAGTTTAAGAAGCCTATTCTGCTCTCTTCGTTACCTACCATCATAGAGGGATTCTTCGGTCTGAATCTTTCAGCATACATGTCCGCTCACCACCTGAAGTAACCTCCTACCAGGAACGCAATTAGACCTAGAAACATCCCAAGTAAGGCGATGCGCTTAACCTTATAAGCGCTTTCAGCAGAGTAGTCTTTTAGAATCTTTGCTGTTAGGGCTATAAATATGCATATAGGTGCTATGACTAATGCGCCGTAAACGACTCCTACGCTGCGGAGCATAAGTGGCACTAGGCTTGTGAGGATGGCGGAGATGAAGAAGATGGAGGTTACGATAGCTGCCACTTTCGCTCCCCACACTCTTGCTACAGATCTCACATCCCTTATTTCATCTCCCTTGACATCACATATTGTCTTGACAACCTCACGACCTAACCCAGCTAGAAAAGAAGTTGATGCAAGGAAATAGATCAAAGGATCCTCCGATGCACCTATGGCTACAGCGCCGTAGATATATGGGATGGCTACTGAGGCGGAGACCAGCATGTTCCCAAGCAGCCCATACTTCTTGACCCTATAGTTATAGAGCCAAGCGATCAACGCAAAGACAGAGGCTATAAGAAGCGTTAACCAGCCCAAAAGAACAGATGCAGTCAGACCCAGTGCTAAAAATATAGCAGCAACGAGTTCAGCTTCCTTAATTGAAACACTTCCTCTGACCAAAGGCCTAGTGGGGTTATTAATTCTATCAACTTCTATGTCGTATCTATCATTTATGATCATTGAGTAGCTAGATATTAGGAAGCCCGTTAAGAAGCCAAGTGCAGCGCTTGTATAACTTATCTTAGAGTAGCCTGAGACGATCATCCCAACTATGACCGCAAAGCCAACCATAGTGGAGTTAACTGGGCGAATAAGTGAAAGTAATCCACTTGGGGTCAAGGCTTCTTGAACCTCATCTTCGAAACCTTATAGTAGATCACCTCGCCTCTCCGCTCTATCACCGCTATAACAGGCTCCTTACCCATCTCTAAGATCTTATCCACAGACTTTGAAAACCCTTTAACCGTCTTTTTACTACCTTCGTTAAGGCTAAAAACCAGATACTTAGCCGGTTTAGACGGGTGCTCACCTCTTTCATAAACCCTAAAATCGACACCAAAACCGAAACCATCTTTCACGGTATAACCTCTACTCCTAAGGTCGCGGTAGACTATAAAGCGTGTCCAAGCCTCTGAATCCCGCTTCAAAGCATAATCAACCATCTCATTAAATGTTAGACTTCTATTTCCTTTGGAAACGATCAACTTCTTTATATACATCAAGTATAATACCTCGAAATCCTTTAAGGTTAGTGAATCATCTTCTTTAACCCCGTATCCCTTCGCAACCAACTCAGCTATCGTGTTGGAATCTTCCACTACAACACCCCTCTTAGTGAGTTTAGCGGTAATCTCTTTTTCTATTTCTTCAGACATCCCGCATCATCTCCATAGTCTACCCTTAAGTAGTTTACCGCCTATACCAGAGCATACAAAAGATTTATCTTAATTAGCCTCTACTACAATAGAGGTATTGAGTTGCCCAACTTCTATACTGCAAGAACGGTAAGATGGGAGGAGGGTAAGGTCATTTTAATCGATCAGACAAAGCTACCTAACAAGCTAGCATACATCACTTGCACTAAACCGACGGAGGTCGTTGAAGCGATCAAAAAGATGCAGATCAGAGGCGCACCAGCCATAGGCGCAGCGGCCGCCTACACAGTAGCCTTAGCAGCCTACCACACCAAAGCCAAGACCCTACAAGACCTCTTTAAAGAATTAGAGGAGGTCGGTAGAATGGCTAGAAATGCTAGACCTACGGCTGCAAATCCATCTTGGGCGGTTAACCGAGTGCTTGCTATTGCTAAACAGGCAGAGAGCGTCAAAGAGGCGGTTGAAGTAGTCATTAAGGAGGCTGAGACTATAGCTGACGAAGACATCGAAGCCTGCAGAAAGATAGGTGAATATGGTGCTACACTTCTGAGAGATGGAGATACCGTGTTAACGCAGTGTAATGCTGGTGCCTTGGCTACTGTGGGCTACGGCACCGCACTAGGTATCATTAGAGCAGCCTGCGAGAAAGGTAAGTGTATAAAGGTTATAGTGCCTGAAACCAGACCAGCACTGCAAGGTGCTCGCCTAACAGCATATGAGCTGCATAGCGATGGTATAGATGTTATGCTTATAGCTGATACGTCAGTCGGGTTCGTTATGAAGAGGAAGCTTGTTGACAAGGTGGTTGTAGGCGCAGATCGAGTCACCCAAGATGGACACGTGTTCAACAAAATAGGCACCTATCAGGTTGCGGTCTTAGCGTCTGAGCACAGCATACCCTTTTATGCTGCTGCACCAACATCAAGCTTTGATCTAAAAAGCAAGGCTGAAGATGTAGTGATAGAAGAGAGGAGCCCAAACGAAATCGTCAAGATCAAGGAGCTAAGGATAGCACCCAAGGGAGTTAGGGTCTACAACCCCGTCTTCGACCAGACACCGCCACAATATATCACCGCAATAGTCACAGAAAAGGGAATAATAAAACCGCCTTACGAAAGAACCATAAAACACACCTTAGCAAAAACATAAACGGACTAAATGAAGGGCCCGTGGCCCAGCTTGGATCAAGGCGCCGGCCTTCGGAGCCGGAGGACGTGGGTTCGAATCCCACCGGGCCCGCACCTATTGAAAAGAATTAATAAGTTCACTAGGTCAAAGCAGGTTGGTACAAATGATAATTGATGACCCAAAGAATGATTGGGTTTGGGTTCAACCTTCGAAGCCTCGGCATTTCAGAATGGGAAAAGAAGCCTTCAGAGAGTATTGGCAACATTTTGGTAAGTGGCTGATCTTCAGCCAGAACAGAGCTTACTTAGAGGAGCTTGCCAGAAAAATTGATTTTTATGTCGAAGAGGGCAAAATTCATTCAGCAAAATACAATCGGGAGCCAGCTACCTTTGCTAAGGGCTCCCTTGTCATGTGTGTGTACTGTGATGACAGGAAAAGGGAGGAAGTCTGGAAAATTCTCAGTAACCTTGGCGTGACCAAGCGTATATGGAAGTATAACCAACAAACATTTGAAGATTGGTTACCCGGAGGACGCCTCTACAGAAGGGCTAAAGGGGCTGGTAGTAGGTGGGGTTATGACTAAAGAGTCTGTGACTGACATTTTGGTAGAATTAGGGGAAAAGCTCGGCTTTTACGTTGGAACGGAGATTCAAGCGTCAGATCCTGCATGGGTTGATGTCGTGTAGTTTGATGACAGGGTTTGATTTTGGACCTGAGAAAAGAGATAAGTCGTCAAAGGTCAAATCGTGGCGTCAATCTATTCTCCCCGTTGCTGGTTTTGAGGTTGAAGCATCTGAGGGCTAAACTGTTGGAGAGACTCATAGCAAATCTTAATAACTTGGGAGCTCGGGTGTCGTCGTTATCTCAGAAGAGAACCTTATCAGGATGAGAAGTAAAGGTACAAAGTGGCGCAAAGCAAAAGACGAGTTGATTTGGGCAGAATTAGTGAAGAGGACAGTCACGTGGATTCTTGAAGCGCGGCCCATAGTCCGTGTCGTTGTGAGGACAGAACCTGAAGTTGGGAAGTGGGCGAGAAATAAAGGTCCCAATTTCAGTTGCATACAAATCTTTATTGTTCACAAAATCCGTAGGCTCAGCCCTAAGACCTAAGAGTTGAGAATATCTCCTCTAAAACACTTTATGCGTTATTACAATCTTCTTCTGCCCTACATTAAAGGTAGCCCGGGGCAGATTCGAACTGCCGTCACCGGCTCCAAAGGCCAGTATTCAAGAGGCTTCTGCCTATGCTTGACCGCTACATTCGGCGTCTTGTTGGCTCCACCGGGCTTCCCGGGCTATGCTACTGTTTGTTTTGACCGCTTATAACGGTTACCTCGCTCGTGTGAATTCTGCTTCTATTGTTGATGTTATCTTTGCGACTGGGTCTTCCATTTTGCTGAGTATCTTTTTTGCCTTCGCTTCTAGTTGCGATCTGAGTTTTGTGTCTCTAAGCATCTCTCTGGTTGTCTTCGCCACCGCCTCTGGGCTTCCTGGTTTTAGTATGAGCCCTTGCTCAATCAAATATTCCTCAGTGTATAATCGACCTATGCGCTGGGCTGATATTGTAGGCACACCACTGAGCGCCGCTTCGACCGTCATCGTGCCTCCCATACCTACGAACACATCCACGCACCTAAGAAGTGTAGGTCCGAAGTACGGTCCCTCCAGCATAGTCAACTTATTCCCGTATCTTTCTTTGAGCGCCTTTCTTTGCATCTGGTTTCTTCCCAGTATGATTAAGTTGGCTTCGCTAACTTCGTTAAGTACGCTATCTATTATGTTTGTGGTCCACTGTAGGTTGTCTGGGTTCAGGTAGTAGGCTTGAGACTCTTCTAGGCGTATCGCAACGATCTTCTTAGAGCGATCGAGCTGGGTTAGTGTCGGCTCAATTTTGAGTTGGATAGGGTGCTTAAGCCAAGCTGCTGGGTCGAGAGCGCGATAACACACAATCTTATCTCTTGATATGCCGTAGCCTACCCAGACTGATGGAGGTATAACCCACGGGCTTAGAAGTATGCTTGCTAGGGGTGTTGTAAGCTTGGCAACCCTTTCTGAATGTGGCGAATCGTTTACGCATACAAGGGGTATATTTAATCCGAAAGATACTCTTGCGCACTCCGGTGAAGCGAAGCATATAGCAACATTAGGCGCCTTTTCGAAAAAATACCTCGCCAGTTTCAGTGTTCTGTCGGCGCTTGCTTCTAGCTTGCCAGCCAAAGTTTCTCCGCCGTGCTTTCCTATCACTTCGGCTTCCAAATTTAGCATCTGTAAAACAGCTTCTGCTTCAGGATACTGCCTAGTTGTTAAGATCGTCTCGTGGCCTCTTCTTGTAAGATCCTCTACTAGTGGTGCGAAGAATAACGCTTGTTTAGGTGTAAGTATATCTATCCAGATCTTCACACCCTTATGACCGGCTTCTTGCTATAATTAACCTTATGTTGCATACTTATTTGTGCAAAACATATTATTATGAGTGTAATTGCTAATAAGCTGGGGGCATAAGTAGTGGTAGGTGTGGTCGTATACGGCTTCTCCACAGAAGGCTACCAGATCGCTTCCTCACTCGCATCCCAAGGTTTTTCTGTCTCTATAGTCGATGAAGAGATGCAGATAGCAACCGAAATCACACCGACCGTTGCTAAAACTATACACGCTATACCTGATCTGATAGGCAGAGATCAACTACTTTCCATAAAGCCGGTTGAATCAGCATTAAATGACGCTGAATATGTATTCTTTGCACCCAAGGTTAGGCGCCATCCTGAAGAAGCCGAAAGTGAAGTAAATTCAAGGCTTCGTGAAGTAGCAAAGAACCTGACGAAGGGGGCAACACTGATCTACCACCTGCCAGCTGGTTTAGGCGGCTTTGAAGCCGTCGTCGCATTGATTGAGAAGATCAGTGGGCTCTCAAGTAGAGAAGGATTCGAGTATGTTTATGCCCCGCTTAAACCTCTTATGATTGAACCTTACTGCTTGGGGTTCTTAGGTAAGCCGAAGAAGAATCTGCTTAACCTCTTCTCTAAACTAAGTTTTAAGCCTGTTGTTCTTAGCTGCGGCTCGGCTGAGGCGCTGCATGCTTCAAAGATCCTTTCCACCTATTCGGCACTTGCCTATCAGATAGAAGTATATAGGCTGCTTGAAAGCCTAGATCGTGTAAAGATTGGTAGGCAGCTCGGTGGGCGTGAAGTATATATTGACGCTCTTTCGTCTCAGCTGCTTGATCTGAGGCTTTTAGTAGCATCATTGCCTTCGAAGGAGCCTTTAATGCACCTCGCATCAAACATTTTGAAGATCGTTGAAGGGTTTACCAAGAGGGTTATAGATGAAATAAGGTTTTTGATGAAGAGCCTTGAGTTAAAGGCTAGCAAGACAAAGGTAATATTGAATTGGTCTGTTGATAGATTTGAGATGAGGGGAGATAGGTTAGAGGTCCATCAGGCTCTACTCGAGAGGTTAAGAGACTATGTTAGTGACATCTTAACCACTTCATCCACAACAAGTGAAAGTAATCTCGACTTCAAGATTAAAGAGGTATTAGCGGATCCTAGGATTAAACTGATTATTTCAGGTTCGCAGATGGACCACGGGACGCTCTGGAATAAATTGGTCAGGGAGCGTCCAGTCGGAGAATATATATTTGTCAAGGCCAACTTGGTCTGCGAGGCTTTGACTGCAAAGACAGGTAGGTTAGGTGGTGATTATGAGTAGTGTAAAGATAGCTGTTATTGGTGTTGGTGGCTGGGGTAAGAATCATCTAAGGGTCTTAAGTGAGTTAGGTTGTTTAGCAGCGTTCTGCGACATGGATTCTGAAAAGGTTAGACGGTATGAAGAAAAGTATCGTGTTAAGGGATACGGTTCTGTTGACGAAATGTTACAGCAGGAGGAGCTTGATGCTGCGGTTATATGCACACCTACGATTACACACTACGAATTAACTAAGAAGGCTCTCAGTTCAGGGTTGCATACATTCGTGGAGAAGCCACTTACCCTAACTTCCAAAGAAGGTGAAGAGCTTCTTAGAATTGCAGAGAAGGAGGGTGTCATCTTAACATCAGGCTACATCGAGAGGTTTAACCCTGCTGTTACAGCCGTCAAGGAGATTATAGCTAAGCAGCTGGGTGAGCCTTTGCTTCTTGAATTTCACAGAGAGAGTAAGTGGTTGGGTAATGTTAGGGATGTTGGCATCATATTGGATACCGCTGTGCATGATATAGATACTGCTCGCTGGATATTTGAGCAGGAGCCTAAGTCTGTGTATGCTAGAACTGGGCATATAATCAGCCCCAATGAAGATTTTGCTGCCATCATATTAGGCTTCGATGAAAAGAAGACAGCATTCATCGCCTCAAATTGGGTTACTCCGAAGAAGGTTAGGCGCCTCATCACTGTTTGCACAGGCGGTATAGTAACTATAGACTTCATAACACAGGAGATTCAGATAGATGATGAGAGAGGCACGACCATACCTAGGAAAGAGTGGCGTGAACCCCTCCTTTTAGAGATCAAACACTTTATAGAGTGTGTAGAAGGGAAGCAGAAGCCCATTGTTACAGCACGCGACGCTATAAATAATACGAAGATCGCTGAAGCTGCTTTAATCTCAAGCAGACATGGTGTGCCGATCTACCTTGAACTATAGCGTTCTTACAGGATCATTTAAATCTAACCTTGGTTTGTGCAAGGCGCAGGTGATGGCTCTTAAAGAGGAGACTGCTTGATATCTTAGCCTGCCCAATAGATAAGCACTATCCGCTTGATCTTATCGAATTGGTTTCAGAAGGTGATGTTATAAAAGAGGGGGTTCTCCTATGTGGTAAGTGTGGTAGGTTCTACCCTATATCTGATGAGATCCCGGTTATGCTACCTGATGAACTTAGGAATAGTGAGGAGGATCTGTCTTTCTTGAGGAAGTGGATGCACATGTTACCTAAGGAGGTGCTTTACGAAGCCAAACCTTTCCATCTTGAAAAGGGTTAGTTTAATTGGCTGATGTGATCAATTATATTGGGAGAAATGTTAAGATCGGCAAGAATGTGCGCATATGGCACTTCGTCTACATAGGGGATAATACCGAGATAGGGGATAATGTGAAGATAGGCTCACTCACGCACATAGACTACAATGTGAAGATAGGTTCTAATACAAAGATCGAGGGTTTGGTCTACATACCCCCTCTAACGGTAATTGGTGAAGGGGTCTTCATAGGCCCTAGGGTCACTTTGACTAACGACCCCTATCCTATGAGTGAAAGGCTTGTTGGTGTTGTGGTTGAAGATAACGCAGTGTTGTGTGCTGGTGCTATTGTAAAGGCTGGTGTGAGGATAGGTAGAAATAGTGTGGTGGGGATGGGCTCTGTGGTAACAAAAGATGTCCCCCCTAATGTAGTCGTCTATGGCGTCCCAGCCAAACAGATCTACAGCAGAAGGGTATATGACGAAAAGAGACTAAATTGGGTCAAGGGCTTAACCGTAGATACGCCTTAGATGACTATATCTCTTTTCTACTAAGCGATCTAGTTCAGCACTAAGCTTACTCTCTAGCTCGCTCTGACTCGGCGCTATAAAGTTCTCTTTCTGCGTTGAAATTATGTAAGGTCCTTCAGCAACGTATGGCGTTGCTATCTTAGAAGGTGGAAGTGGCTTCTGCTTTAGCATCAACTTCAGCACCGCCTCAGCATCTTCTAAACTGCCAGGAACAGGTCTTAACCCGAAGGCTACCTCAGATAACTTTGGCTCTTTCTGTAGAGTGGTTTTGAGCGCATAACCAACTGTCTCATACGGGTTGATTATCTCCTCTTTTATGAGCCAAAGATCGCTTTGATGTATGATGTTTGTATTGTAGTATCCCTTCTTATCTCTCCCAAGGAAGATATGCCAACCCTGAGGGTCTTCTTCGTATGTTTTCAATACCTCGAGTCTAGCCTGCTTGGCGCTTTTGATCTCCTCGCTCAACACCTTCTCCTCCTTCCAGAGGGGATATATGGGTTATTCTCTACTAGTAAAGTTAATCTGCCATTTCTACTCTGGTTAGTTTGTCTTGAGTGAGGTCTATCAGGCTATTCAGATGCTAGGCTTTGTTCTTCTGATCTTAGGGCTCATTCTAGTTGCTATACCTTTTCTGGCTAAGGTCTTGCCTTCTATAGATAAGATTCCACCTATCATTCTTTGGGTGTATAAGCGTGATGGTTTCTATTTCGCTACCTCACCCATCTTAATAATCATCTCGATAATATCGATTATATTATTTCTTTTGAGCAGAAGGGGTTAGCCACGCATACTCCTCAGTCTTGCCACTATGATGCTTCTGGTTAAGTGTGGGTCTGCCTTACCACCGCTGATACCCATAACTAGACCTATCAGGTAATTCACAGCCTTTGCATCTGCAAGAGCATCTTTAACAGCTTCCACATTCTCCTCAAAGACCCTGTCAACAAACTTAGCTATCGAGGCTTCATCCTTAATCTTTGATACAGCAGATATTAGCTTATCTCCAACCCCTTCTCCTGTAGCCGCTGCCTTCAGCATTAGCCTCTTTCCAGTCTGCTCATTTATTTGCCCCTCTTCAACGGCCTTTACTACTGCTGCAAAGTCTTCTGGCTTGAGCTTAAGGGCTGAAGGGTCTAGATCATTTCTGTTGATATATCCTAGTATATCACTTATAAGCCAGTTAGCTATCTTTAATGGGCTTGAATACCCTTTAACAGCAGCCTCGAAGAAATCTGCTAAGGCTTTATGTGAAGTTAATATCTCAGCACTCTGAGGAGGGAGGTCGTATTGTCTTATAAGCCTCTCTCTCCTTGCATCTGGGAGCTCAGGTAGAGAAGATGCAACAGCTTCTATAAGTTCTTTAGTTATGATGTAGGGGGGTAGATCTGCTTCAGGGAAGTATCGGTAGTCCATCTCTTCCTCTTTCACTCTCAGCGAGACAGTAATACCTCTAACATCATCCCAATGTCTAGTCTCCATGCCCTTCTTTGCACCTAGCATCTTCTGTCTCGTTACCTCGAAGCTGAGCGCCTTCTCCACATCCTTAAACGAGCCTATGTTCTTGACCTCAACTCTATACCCACCTCTAACCGATATGTTCGCGTCACAGCGTAGTGCGCCCTCTAGGTTACAGTTACACACACCTAGATGCTCGAGGATGGCTCTCAGCTTCTGTAGAAAGAGCTTAGCTTGCTTCGGTGTTTTCAAGTCGGGTTCAGTTACGATTTCAACCAAAGCAACTCCTGAGCGGTTATAATCGATTAAGGCGTAGGGTGAAGTTGAGATAGAGCCTTCATAGACGATCTTAGCTGGATCCTCCTCTAACTGTATGCGCCTTATCCTAACGACTGTATCTTTTAAGGTAATCTGCCCACCTAAAGCCAGAGGTTGCCCGCCAGCCTTATCATACTGCGATATCTGGAAGTTCTTTGGCAAATCGGGATAAAAGTAATTCTTTCTATAAAAGATCATCTTATCTGAGATCTTGGAGCCTAAGGCGATAGCTATGGCTAAAGCGTGCTTAACCGCCTCCTCATTCAACACAGGTAGACTGCCAGGAAGACCCATGCAAACGGGGCAGATGTCTGTGTTAGGCTCTTTGTCATAGTAGTCCGCTGAGCATCTGCAGAATAGTTTAGTCTTTAGTTTCGTGAGGTGGCAGTGCGCCTCCAAGCCTATCTTCACATCTAAATCCTCTTGCTCTTGAAGCACATTCTATCGCCTCAAGTTCTCCTCCACTATCTTTGCAGCTCGGAAGAGCCTTTCCTCACAGAAGTATGGTGCTATGAGCTGTAATCCTACGGGCAGCTCGTCTTCTCTATGCACAGGTACTGATATGGCTGGGTATCCAGTTAGGTTCGGTGGGACTGTGTTTACATCTATCAGATACATCAGAAGCGGGTCCTCCACTTTTTCGCCTATCTTGAAGGGTGGCGTGGGCATGGTGGGTCCTGCTACAAGATCGTATTGACTGAAGATCTGCTGAAATTCGGATTTGATGATACTTCTAATCTTCTGCGCTTTTAGGTAGTAGGCGCCATAGTAGCCTGCTGAGAGTATGTAGGTTCCGAGCATAATTCTTCGTTTAACTTCTGGTCCGAACCCCTCAGCCCTACATCTTGAGAAGTAGGTGTTCCAATCTCTGAAGCCTGATTTAAGGTGTAAACCATAGCGGATGCCATCAAATCGAGCTAGGTTAGAGCTAGCTTCAGCCATCGCTATAATATAGTAGGCTGGTAGAGCGTATTCCAAGCTCTTTACTGAAATCTCTTCTATAACAAATCCGTCATCGTTAAGTGCATCTATACCTCTCCACACACATCTGGCAACATCCTTTTCAACACCATTAAAGAACTCTTTCGGCACCGCTACTTTGGCATTCTTTTTAGTCCAAGACACCTCCCTAGGCGGATCCTTATATGAGGTGGAATCCATAGGGTCCCAACCGGATATGCATCGGTAGAGCAAGGCGCAGTCATCCACGTTGCAAGCAAAAGGTCCGATCTGCTCTAGGCTATTAGCATAAGAGATAAGCCCATATCTGCTGACAGAGCCGTAAGTAGGTTTAAGCCCGACCACTCCGCAGAAGGCTGCTGGGCACCTAACCGAACCACCTGTGTCACTACCTAACGCAAGAGGAACCATCCCAGCAGCTACCGCAGCACCACTACCTCCAGAAGAGCCTCCTGCTACTCTACTTAAGTCGTATGGGTTCTTAGTTGGGCCAAAGGCGCTGAATTCGGTTGTGCTCCCCATGGCGAACTCATCGGTATTCGTCTTCCCCACGATTATGGCACCCGCCTCCTTTAACTTAACCACAACCGTAGCATCATAGGGAGGTATGTAGCCCTTCAGCATCCTAGAGCCGCAGGTGGTTTCAATCCCTGCTGTTGATATAACATCTTTAACCGCTATAGGAAGACCGCATAAAGGTCCTACTTGCTCACCTCTTTTAAGCTTAAGATCGAGCTCCCCAGCTGCCGATAAGGCTCTCTCTGGGCAGAGGGTTATGAAGGCGTTCAGCTTATCATCCATCTTCTTGATTCTACTTAGGCTTGCTTCAACAACTTCTACCGCAGAAACCTCACACGCTCTAACCATCCCGACTAATCTCTTAGCGTTCTTAAGATCGATCTTAACCAAAGAGACCCCTACACTATCTTAGGCGCCTTGATGTATCGCCCCTTTTTACTCGGCGCAGCCTTGAGTATCTCTTCTGCTGGGAAGGGTCTCGGTTCATCACTCCTCGTCACCCTCTGTATCTCGACGGCATGATATAGCGGCTCCACACCTTTCGTCTCAACTCTATCGATCTTACTAAAGTAATCTAGTATCCTACTAAGCTGCCTAGAGATTTCTCTAGCCTCTTTATCCGTTAAATCTATACGAGTAAGCCAAGCCAAGTGCTTGACTGTGCTTAAACTGATCTTACTACCTCTACCCAAACAGATCACGCTACGGTATTAGGTGGCGCTGGTCACGTGGGAAGTAGGTTACATCCCTAATGTTTCTTAGGTTGGTTAGAGTTAGGAGGAAGCGTTCAAAGCCCAAGCCGAATCCAGCATGCGGGGGCATACCGTAGTCAAAGATCTTAAGATGGTAGTCGAAGCTATTAGGGTTAAGCCCCTTCTCTCTAAGCCTCTTCTCCAAAAGTCTTCTACTACTCACTCTAGTGCCTCCGGAGGCTATTTCCAGCGAGCCGAAGATGAAGTCAAAGGATTCGCTCAACTTGGGATCACCTTTCTTCTGGGATATGTAAAATGGTTTGCTTTGCGTAGGCCAATCTATTATAAAATAGTATGAAGGATTTACCTCTGCTAGGGTTGCGAGTGAAGATGAGTTCAAATCCTCACCCCACTCAACACGATGCCCACGTTCAGCCAATATATCCAAAACCTCATCGTAAGTATACCTTTTAAAGACTTCAGGTAGCTTAGGCTCATACCCAAGCGTCTCCAACTCATCTGCACATCTATCTTTGATAACTTGAACGACTTCTCTTATCATAACCTCAAGCCTATTCATAAGATCCCTATAGTCCACATACGCCTCTTCTACATCAACCGAAATAAACTCGCTAAGATGCTCAAGTGTCCTAGACTGCTCAGCTCTAAACGCAGGCCCTACTTCAAAGACCTTCTCAAACGCCATCACCAACTGCTCCTTGTAGAGCTGAGGGCTTTGAGTTAGAAAAGCTTCTTTATCGTAATAGAGAAGAGGGAAGAGTGTAGCCCCACCTTCTGTGGCTGAAGATATTATCTTAGGCGTATGCGCCTCATGATAACCGTTTCGAAGAAGATGTGCTCTAATCGCATTTAAGGCCACCTGCCTGATCTTAAAGACCGCCTGCGCTGCTGGGCGCCTTAGGTCTACCGCGCGGATTTCCAGTCTCTTATCTAGGCTGGGAAGCTTGCGACTATAAATTGGAATAGGTGGGTTTACAGATGCGAAACCAAGCACCTTGATCTCCTTAGGTCTTATCTCAACGCCACGTGGTGCTTTTGGTATAGCTTTCAGAACACCCCTTACACCTATGGAGGTGTGTGCGGTGAGCATCTGAACCTTCTTGTAGAGCTTTTCGCCGACTTCATCTTTCTTCACCGTTATCTGCATCAAACCATCTTTATCGACAATTATGAGGAATGTTATATTACCCTGATGCCTTATAGAGGCTATCCAGCCGAAGACGGTACTCTCCTCTCCGTCTAATTCCGGCTTAAGGTCGCTTGAATAGTTTGTCCTCCTCCAGTCTTCTAACTCATCAAGCTTGATGCCTAAAGTCTTCTTCCTACCGATAGCCGGCTTAGATTGAGACCCCAAACCACTCTACCCAGATCTAGGTTTCTGTTCACCTAGCCACACATCTCTATTACTATAAGCCTTTCTCCACCTAGACATTTATTTCTAAGCGTATATACCCTATCATCGGAAGCATATTGGAAGTTATTGACCACACCCTGCTGAGCGACTATGACATATACCTCTTCAAGCAAGGTAGACACTACAGGCTTTACGAGAAGTTCGGCTCACACGTAGTTAGTAAAGATGGCGAACAAGGCACATGCTTTGCGGTCTATGCACCTAACGCAAGCGACGTCTACGTTATAGGCAGTTTTAACTCTTGGCAGCCTGAGCATAAGCTCAAAAGAAGGCAAAGTAACTTAGGTATCTGGGAGGGTTTTATACCTAAGATAGGTAGAGGTGAATTATACAAGTATCGAATTGTAGCTAAAAGTGGATATATCGTAGATAAAGCAGATCCCTATTCTTTCTTCTGCGAAGCACCTCCGAACACGGCATCCGTAGTATGGGATCTGGATTATGACTGGGGGGACGAAGAGTGGTTAAAGAGTAGATGGCAGCACAACTCTCTAGCGTCACCTATCGCAATATACGAAGTTCATCTCGGTTCTTGGAGGAGAAGTGAAAAAGGGGGGTGGCTCAGCTACCGGGAAGCAGCCGATCTGCTGACTGAATATGTTAAAGATATGGGGTTCACACACATCGAGCTGCTTCCGATAATGGAGCATCCCTTCTACGGTAGCTGGGGCTACCAGATAACAGGTTACTTTGCGCCTACTAGTCGATATGGGCAGCCTCAAGATCTTATGCGCCTAGTAGACATTTTGCACAAAGAGGGGATAGGCATAATATTAGATTGGGTTCCATCGCACTTCCCGACCGACCAACACGGCCTAGTCTACTTTGACGGTACATATCTATATGAGTATGAAGACTGGAGAAAACGCTATCATCCTGATTGGAATAGCTACATATTTGACTACGGAAAGAACGAGGTTAGATCTTTTCTAATAAGCAGTGCGCTTTTTTGGCTGGATAAATACCATATAGATGGGTTGAGAATCGATGCAGTAGCCTCTATGCTCTATTTAGATTACTCGCGCAAAAAAGGGCAATGGTTGCCGAACATTTACGGTGGGAAAGAAAATCTTGAAGCTATCTCTTTTATAAAGGAACTGAATGAAGCAGTCTATAAGCACTATCCTGATACGCAGACGATAGCTGAAGAATCAACCGCGTGGCCTATGGTGACCAGACCAACCTACCTTGGAGGGTTGGGGTTTGGGCTGAAGTGGAATATGGGTTGGATGCACGACACACTCTTCTACTTCTCTAAAGACCCTCTTTATCGCAAATATCATCATAACCAGATAACCTTCAGCATCTGGTACGCTTTTTCAGAAAACTACATCCTACCTCTCTCACACGACGAAGTGGTATATGGCAAGGGTTCGCTCCTCGCTAAGATGCCCGGTGACGAGTGGCAGAAGTTCGCAAACCTAAGGCTACTCCTCGCCTATATGTATGCCCACCCAGGTAAGAAGCTTCTGTTTATGGGCGGTGAATTCGGTCAGTGGTCTGAATGGAGCCACGATCGAAGCCTAGATTGGCACCTCCTTAATTGCCTTGAACACCAAGGAGTTCAGAGGCTGGTCAAGGATCTGAACCGAATCTATCGAAGCGAACCGGCTCTACATAGGTTAGACTTCGATCCTCAGGGATTCGAGTGGATAGATTTCAGCGACTGGGAGCAGAGTGTCATAAATTTCGTCAGAAAAGACTCCTCGTCTAAAGATATCGTAGCCGCAGTCTGCAACCTCACCCCAGTCCCAAGAGAGAGATATAAAATTGGTGCACCTAGGGGAGGCTTTTGGGAGGAGGTCTTGAATACAGATGCTAAAGAATATGGTGGAAGCGGATGGGGAAACTTCGGCGGCTTAGAAGCTAAAGAAGAGCCTTACCACGGGCGAAGATATTCACTCACGCTAACACTACCACCATTAGCCTGCCTTTACTTCAAGAACACCATCCCAAATCAAGATCAACAAAACGTTGCTGTTAACCCTGTATGAAGAATCAGCTAGAATCTTAGATGGCGCCGGGGGTGGGATTTGAACCCACGAGGCCCGTTTGGGCCATCGGCTGTCCAGCCCTTTTTATGATTTGATCTCGAGGCCGACGCATCTACAGTTTGGTTTCCGCTCTGCCACCCCGGCATAAAATATGTCTAGACAAGTGGTATAAAATGGTTTGAGGTTTATGAGCTGGGTTCGCAGATGTGGCAGTTCTGGGCATCGAGGCTAGGTTCGAGCTTCTGGTGTAGATCACACATAAGTCGTTTGGCTTTTATGGTTGTGACTGCTTCGTTGAACTTCTTCATCAAGGTGACTTGATCAACTCCTTCCAATATAGATCTGACTATTCCATCAACCAGCTTCCGAGCCTCAGCCGAGTCCTCGAGCGAGACCCCTATTCCTCTAACTTCTCTAATGTAGTTGCTCACAGCAGCCTGAGTTATACCCAACATCTCAGCAACCTTCTGCTGAGGGAGGTGGTAAGTGATGATTAGCTTCTTGGCTATCAGTGAGCGCAGAGCAGGTATGATTGTCTTCGCTTCTACTTCTGAAGGCAGCAGCAAATGTATCCCATCCTTTACTACTCAGATCGTATATTTAGATGTGACGGAAGATTTTACTGTAGAAATTGAATTTATTGCTCGACGATCTTCTTGAGCTGAGACCTATACAACTCCACTATCTCCTGAACTGTAGTGGCATCCTCAGCAGCCTTATCATCCCTGAGCCGGCCAGTAAATTTAGGGAACCTTAAAGCTAACCCAACTCCCGTCTTGATAACACTCATAGCGCAGGTATGCACAGGGCTCAACGTTACTTCTGAGGCTATGACCTCTATAACCACCTTTGGTACAAACCAGACATCAGCTTCTATCTTAGACTCGACTCTCGCATGCCTATTAGGTATCTTGTATGGCTGAAGGAGCTCAGGTAACTTCGCCAGATCCTCGTCTGTGAATCCAGTGCCTATTTTAGTCGCTGTTTTAAAGACATCCTCCTCCTTATCATATGCCGCTAGAAGAAAGGTCCCGTACTTACCCGCCCTCTTCCCCTTGCCATAAAAGGCTCCTACTATAACAAGATCGATTGTGTCCTGCAGCTCACTCTTATACTCCCTCTTCAGTTTTATCCAAGCGAACTCTCTTGCACCAGCTCTATAGCTGCTTTTCAGATCCTTGGCTACGATCCCTTCACATCCATCAAGTATGGCTTGCTGCATAAACTCCTCAATCTTCTGAGGATCAGCAGTAACTATGGCTGGTACTATGGTTATTCTCTCAGCCTTCTCAGTAACCTCTTCGAGGATCTTCCTCCTCTCAAGATAGGTTCTTTGTGTAAGATCTTCTCCTTCAAGGTAGAGTATATCGAATAAGTTTAATGATATCGGGTATTCCTTCATCGCCTCCTCTATACCGTACTTTCTCCTCCTATGCATAATTTCTTGGAAAGGAAGGTATTCGCCCGTATCCTCATTTATCGCCACAGCTTCACCATCCAAGATAGCTTCCTTAGCTTTAATATGCTTCCTAACTAAGTCAATAGCATCTGGGTAATGCACAGTTATGTTCTCGAGTCTTCGTGAGAAGAGGTTGACTTCATCTCCTCTCTTATGTATCTGCAACCTCTCCCCGTCTAGCTTATATTCAACTCCGCACTCTCCACCTATCTTCTCAACAATCGCTACAGCCGACTCAAGCCTTTCAGCCAACATAGGTCTGATTGGCTTCCCAACCTGAATTCTGAACTTCAGCACACCCTCTAAACCTTCCTCTGCAACGGTTTTAGCTACATTCCCAAGATCGCTAGATAGATTATAAGCCCTCTCCAAATGAATTCTATTACTTTTATCTCCTGTGAATGCTATAGCCAAAGCATCCAGCACCGTATAATCAGCGATGCCTAGTCTAAGCTTACCTGTTACAGTTCGCAGAAGATACTTTGCTTCAAGAGGGGTTGCGTCGTTAAGCAGGCTCTGAAGATAACCTAATCTAAGATCGAGGCTTCCCGAACCTGTTGTTTTAGCGATCTTCTCTAAAGTTACATAGACTCTCTCAACTGTTAGGGGTTCAGAGAAGAGGGTCTGCTGCTTCTTATCGGAAAGAAGGTCTTGGGCAACTATCCCTATATCGCCCTTCTGTTTATAGTGCGCTTCAACCCGCTCCACCGATAGACCTGTTATGTTAGCAATGGCTCTTAAAGCAAGTTTATCCGCCACCCCTATCTCCACACCCAGGTAGTCTGGGTAGAGCTTACCTTGAGTCAAATAGATGACCTTATCCAGAATCTCAAGAGGGGTAGCTTTGAATAACTCAACCAAGTAAGATGTTAAGTCGATTCTCTTTGTCGTCTCCTCCATCTTCTCATATGCTTTAGCGATGAGGATATACTCCAACTCCACTTTCTTTAAAGACTCAAGCTTATTAAGAGCTACCCATAGCTACATTTCGATTATCTTAATGCCGATAGCCTTCGCTACGTGTTTCTGTCTATCATCCAACGTTAAGAGAGGTAGCTTCTTCCCGTCTGCTAAAGCGACGTATAGTGCGTCATAAACAGTGATATCGTAATCTATAGCCAGCTCAAACGCTTTACACAAGTATCTCTGCTCAGGCTCAAGAAGAATATTTACGCCTAATAGAGAGCGAAGTATGTTAAAGAGCTGCATAGCTTTACTAGCACCAATGACCTTCTTGACTTGATAAGCCTTCCAGATTGTGTTTGCAACCTCTTTTGCGATATGGTCTACAGAGAGCGCATACTTTAAATACTCTGCCAAAGCCCTCCAATTTTCCTCTTTAAGCATAAATGCAGTTAGAGTTGATGCATCAACCACTATCACGATCTTCTCTCACCAACGTAGCCGAAAAGCCTCTAGGAGTTTCTACAGGTAATTTCTGAAGCTCATCCATAACCTTCGCAATGTTCTCCTCCGCCTCCAAGATGCGTGTCCTTTCCTCTACAAACCTTCTGAGCTCCTCAGCCCAATTGATCTTGTTTCTAAACTTATCCATCTTCTTCTTCAACTCTTTCTTAACTTTAAAGCTGACTACGCTCATCATATTACGTTTTAGTAAACCATTTGAAAAACCCTTTGGTAAACCCTCGAATTGATTTATGTTTATGTATTTGACATATTGCTCTTTCCGGGTAGATGGTTGCAAGGAGGGCTTTCCTCAAGAAGGTTTTACTCTTGGCCTCCTCTGTCGTAGCCTCGGTTTTAGCGCTTCTCCTATTACCCAAACATCTAAGGAGAGAGGAGTTTGTTGATAGGGTTATATCTCTACCTAAGTCACTTGAAATCTCTATGCCAATCGAGGAAGCTATCCAGAAGAGGCGCTCTATCCGAGAGTATAAACATCCAATAGATCTGCTTAGGTTCAGCCAACTCCTCTTCTACTCGCTCAGCAAAGTAGGAGGGGGATATGGTGCTCTTTCACAAACCTTCAACGAAATCGATGCATATGTTGCTGTCGGCGAAGGTAAGGTAGAAGGGGTCCAAGCGGGCATATATCTTTACCTTAGAGAGGAGCACGCACTTGAGATGCTTCGTGAAGGAAACTACCTTAAAGATCTGGCTTCAGCAGCGGTAAACCAAGTTTGGGTTGATGAAGCCTGTTTTAACATAGTGCTCTTTACAGACCTTCAGGATGTTGTGCTTCGTGAGGGTGTTGTTGAGTTGCCGCACCTCTGCGCAGGCGTCTTAGGTGAGAAGGTATATCTGGCTGCGGTAGGTTTGGAGCTTGGATGCGTAGTTATAGGCGCCTTCTTCGAGGATAGAGTCAAAGCGATATTCGAAACAGCAAAGACCCCACTCTACATAATACCTGTGGGTGACCTCCTTTGAGCACACCTCTTATCAACTTAGCCAAAGGCAATCTAAGCATCTCTAAAGCAATGGAGAGAGTGAACTCAGTTCGAACTTTAAAGCGTAAGAGACTCAGCTTAGGAGAGCTGGCTGGAATCCTTTGGGCTGCGCAAGGCGTAACCAAGAGAGATGCAGGATGGATATATCCTCTTAGAGCAGCACCTTCAGCTGGTGGACTTTACCCACTTGAAGTCTATGTGGTAATTGATGCTGATGGTGTCGAGGAGCTGAAGGAAGGAGTCTACCACTATGACCCCATAAAGGAGAGGTTGATTCAAGTTAAAACAGGGGATTATTTTGCTGAAGTTAACACCTTGTTAGGTTTAGAAGATAGTGACGCTTCCCTCTTCTTAGTTATATGCGCTGTCTACTCCAGAACTACAGTCAAGTATGGCGAGAGAGGCATTATGTACGTGCACAACGAGGTGGGGCACGCTGCTCTTAACGCTATGGTTGAAAGCGCTTCGCTCAACCTTGTCTCTGAACCCTTTCTAGTAACATCTAGTGCATCTATCAAGGCGCTGCTTGGGTTAAGCGAAGAGCCTCTTCTCTTACTCAAAGTAAGTGGAGCGGGTTAGAAGCACAAAAATATGGGAGGGGCTGAGGCAGAAACCTCAGAGGATTAGAGCCCCAGTATCCCTATGAAGAGTGGTATGAACAGTATTGACAGCGTGTTCAGTAACTTGATCAGCACGTGCAGTGAGGGACCTGCAGTATCCTTCATCGGGTCGCCGACAGTATCTCCTACTACCGCTGCCGCGTGTGCTGGTGAGCCTTTGCCTCCTAGGTTCCCTGCTTCAATGAACTTCTTAGCGTTATCCCAAGATGCGCCTCCTGTGTTCATAAGAATGGCTAGAGGTATGCCGGCTAAGGTAGCACCTATGACAAGAGCGCCTACTGCGCTTAGGCCTAGAAGCACACCTACCACTATCGGAACTACCACGACAAGTAAACCTGGAAGTACCATCTCTCTCAAAGCTGCTCTTGTGCTGATATCTACAGCCTTATCGTATTCTGGTTTTGCCTTGCCCTCCATTAGCCCAGGTATTTCTCTGAACTGCCTTCTTACTTCATTAACTATCTCTTTTGCAGCAGAACCTACCGCTTTGATAGCGAAGGCTGAGAAGATGAAGGGCAGCATCGCTCCTATCAGTGTTGAGACCAGCACAACAGGGTTGCTGAGTTCAAGCTTGATTTCAGGTAGGCTTAAACTCTTCAGATACTCGTTCCCAGCTTCGATGTAGGCTTGGAAGAGTAGCTGCGCAGCTAATAGAGCGCTCCCCATAGCGAAGCCCTTGGTTAGAGCTTTTGTAGTGTTTCCAACAGCATCAAGAGCCTCCATGCTTTCCCCTATTCCACTTTGCCCAGACATCTCAGCTATACCTCCTGCATTGTCCGCTATTGGTCCAAAGCCGTCTAAAGCTAGGACCATACCCATTACAGCAAGCATACCCATAGTTGCTAAAGTTGTGCCATAGACGCCTCCCATGAGAGATGCGTTTGCACCTAACTCTGGGTTCGCTACACCAAAGAGTGTGCCGAAGTAGTAGGCAACAAGCAGACAGGCTCCAAGCGAAGCTATGGGTAAGGCGGTTGTTTCAAGTGCTACTGAGAAGCCTGTTATCAGGTTGGTTCCTGCCCCAGTCTGGGATGCGTCGGCTATTCGCCTTACTGGCCCCCTCTCTCTGCCTGTGTAGTAGTCTGTTATGAGTTGAACTACGATGCTTGCCACTAGACCAGCAAGCATAGAGAAGTAGAGGTAGATGCCACCTGGTTGTGAGCCGAAGAGTAGTTGTATAGCCACATAGAAAAGTATCGCGGACATTATGGTTGAGACGATAAGCCCTTTATGTAGGGCTCTCATCGGCTTACGCTCTTCCCCTTTGCCTAGTCTGACGAATGGTATGCCTATTAGGGTAGAAAATATGCCAAGCGCTCTAGCTATGATGGGGAAGATTAGGAAGGCCCAATTCTGAGTCCAGTATGCTATCACGCCTCCTATGATCATACCTCCTATGTTCTCTGCTGTGGCTGATTCGAATAGGTCTGCTCCACGGCCTGCCGAGTCGCCTACATTATCGCCTACATTATCCGCTATTACAGCTGCATTTCTTGGGTCATCTTCTGGTATGCCGGCTTCAACCTTCCCCACAAGATCAGCGCCTACATCAGCTGCTTTAGTATATATACCTCCACCTAACTGTGCGAAGAGCGCTACCAGGCTTGCACCGAAGCCCATACCTATGATCTTGGTTGGAGTCGTCTCATCCGCTCCATAGAGGACGAAGAGTGCAGTAACACCAAGCAGACTTAGCCCCGTTACGAGAAGTCCCATTACCGCACCACCGTGGAAAGCCGTCTTCAAAGCAGGTTCTATCCCCTTCTTCGCCATAATCACGGTTCTAACGTTGGAGCGTGTCGCCATATCCATAGCTATGAATCCCGCTAGTAATGATGCGAAGGCGCCTATGAGGAAAGCGACTGCTGCCCCTGGTCCGAAGTGGACGGCTATCGCTTCAGCTCCAGTAGGCGCGACGTAGCCTGCTGCTAGGAGGATCGCTGCAATTACTATGGCTATGATGGTTATTGTTGAATACTGCCTTTTCATGAAGGCATATGCTCCTACGCGTATTGCTGAGGCTACCTCAGCTGCCTTTGGATCATCAACCTTGATTGAAAGTATTCTCCATATTAGGGCTAGCGCTGTGAGGATTGCGGCTAGGCCTCCTATTGGTGCTATCCAGAAGTATGGTTCAGCTAGAATATTGACCATATCCCTTCTCCACTCATCGGCAGACTTTTATCTTATATTAAATCTTTCTTAATACTATCTACATACTTTATAATTTTCCAATGCAACGCTTATCTTAACCGCCTTAGAGGAGGTCCTTGATGCATCTGTTTGTCATATTGACTTCATCCTGCAACCTAAAGTGCTTGTATTGTTACGGTAAGTGCTACGAAGATATCGGAAGCAGCTTCGACTTTGAAGTAGACTACTCTATTCCAGACGAAATATCCTACAGCATAGACCTCTTAAAATCGTTCTGCTCCAAGACCAAGGTGGGCAACCTAATCTTCTATGGCGGCGAACCCCTACTCCGCATGGATAAGATGATGGAGATTATGGATAATGTTGAGGCTGAGAGGTTTATGGTTCAGACGAACGGTCTTCTTCTAGATAGAATAGAACCGAAGTATTTGAAGAGGCTGCACACCGTACTAGTTTCCATAGATGGCGACGAGATGCTCACAGATTTCTATAGAGGGAGAGGCGTATACAGGAGAGTTATAGAAAATGTGAAGACCATAAAAGAAAAAGGTTTCAAAGGTGAAGTCATAGCCAGAATGACCGTTAGCCAACAGAGCGACATAGAAGCCAGCGTTAAGCACCTCCTCTTCGAGTGCAACAGCATATTTGACTCCGTCCATTGGCAGCTCGACGCACAGTTTTGGCAGAGCGACTTTAACCCAGAAGCATATACTAGATGGATTGAGGAGAGCTACGGACCAGGTCTGCTAAGGCTGATACATCTCTGGGCTGATCAGATTACTCTTGGTCGTGTGCTACGGATCTACCCCTTCTTAGGTGTCATGGAGACCCTACTATGGGGCGAGGAAGTAGGCTTAAGGTGCGGCTCAGGCTGGGCTCAATACACTATCCAGACTGATGGCACGATAGTTCCCTGCCCAAGTATGGTGGGTTTCAAGGCGTACTATTTAGGTGATATCAGAGACACAGATCCTTCTGCTTTACCGAAAAACGTTGAGTTAAATCCGCCTTGCAGCACCTGCGATACACTGTCCATCTGCGGGGGGAGGTGCCTCTACGCTAACATAACAAGACTCTGGGGTGAAGAGGGTTTTAGAATCGTCTGCAGCACAGCAAAGCTGCTGATAGATGGGTTGAAGTGTGTTAAACCAAAGGTAGAGAAGATGTTGAAAGAGGGGGTAATAGAATCGAAAGACCTAGCATACACGAAGTTTAACAGCTGCGAAATCATACCGTAGACCAAGCTTAACAAATACTCTAAAATACACCTAAGGATAATCCTAACGATCAAATGTCTATGTTCATAGGAGTGGCAGCATCAGTAGGCGCAGCCCTCTGCTGGACAACTACCGCAGCGTTACTAAAGCTAGGCTCATCTAAATCCCAGCCCCTCACAGCAAACGCTGTCAGAGTAACGGCTGGAATGGTAGGTTCAATTCTACTCGTTCTCTTAGCGGGTGAAGTAAATGTCTTCCTAACTCCAAATCTAACAGCCTTTACTATCGCTTTTGCAGCCGGATTACTGGGTATCATGATTGGAGACACGCTTTACATCTACGCTCTTAAGATGGTTGGTGTAGCGAGAGTGATGCCCGTGGCAAATACTTACCCTCTATTCTCGACTCTAGGCGCCTTTCTCTTCTTAGGCGAAGAAATTAGGCTTCCAGTAATAGTAGGTGCTTTAGTCATCATCTTTGGGCTTTGGCTTATCAGCCCAAAAGGTGAACAGAAAAGCAGCTTTACCTTAAAGACCTTCTTTCTTACACTTATTTGTGCTCCTATTTGGGGGGCTGGTATCCTTCTACTAGGTTATGCCCTAAACTACTATACTGTTCTAGCTTTGAATGCTGTGAGGCTTCCACTCATAGCCCTAATACTCATCGGATTTTCTTACTCTAGAGGCTACAACCCCATTAAGTTAGATAGGCGCACAATATTGCTACTTAGTCTGGCTGGTATTCTGGGTCTTACTGTCGGGAACGTTCTGTTTCTACTAGGGATAGACAGTATAGGGGTGGCTAGAGCAGTCCCGCTCTCCTCAACCTCACCTATCTTCTCTACGATAGTGGGTAGCGTCTTTCTCCACGAGAAAGTCAGCCTAAAGGTCTATTTTAGCGCAGCCATTGTAGTGCTCGGGATAATTCAGATCACAATAGGTTAGAAGCAAAGATATATTTGGCACAAGTTATCCGATAAAAGCTAACATGCAGTTTAGGGTTGGAAGGACAGTTACGAAGATCATCCAAGGAGATATAACTGAACAGGAGACCGAAGCCATAGTTAACGCAGCCAACCCAAGCCTCATGGGTGGAGGAGGGGTTGATGGAGCAATCCATCGAAAAGGCGGACCAAGCATCTTAGAGGAATGTAAGAAGATTAGAGCAACACAATACCCAGATGGGCTGCCAACGGGGAAAGCAGTTGTAACCAAAGCAGGTAGGCTGAAAGCCAAATATGTCATACACACTGTGGGTCCAATCTGGCGTGGAGGTGGTAAAGGTGAGGCTGATCTATTAGCTCAGGCTTATCAAAGCTGTTTGAACCTAGCAGCTTCAATGGGTATAAAGAGTATAGCCTTCCCCTCCATTAGTACAGGTGTATATGGCTACCCTATTTATGATGCGAGTAGAGTTGCGTTAAGGACGGTTAAGGGGTTCCTAGATGAGAAGCCTGTGTTTGATGAAGTTGTTTTCGTGCTCTTCAGCGAAGACGCTCTAAGGGTGTATGAAGAAGCGGCTACGGAAATCTTCAGCGATTAACCGTCTCTACACTAAGCTCCTAAGTAGTACGCTCTTATGTGTTCTTCGGTCGAAATCTGGCTCGGGCTCCCCTCCATAACAATAGTACCATTCTCAAGCACGTAAACCCTATCCACAATCTTCAAAGCAGATCTAGCGTCTTGCTCGACCAAGAAAGTTGTCACACCACCCGTTCTAATCGCTTTGACGGCTGAGAGTATTCTACTCTTCATAATGGGTGAAAGCCCTAACATAGGCTCATCTAAGAGAAGCAGCTGAGGCCTAGCCATCAGCGCCCTACCTATGGCTATCATCTGCTGCTCCCCTCCGCTCATGGTTCCAGCTTTCTGGTTAAGCCTTTCCTTTAGCACAGGGAAGAGTTGAAATACATACTCTAAGTCTTCCTTGATCTTATCTTTATCTTTACGTAGATACGCACCTAGCTCGAGATTCTCCAAAACGGTCAGATCTGGTGCTAATCGCCTATGCTCTGGGCAGTGGGTTAAACCATATTTGGCGATCACATTTGGCTTCAAACCAGTCAAATCCATGCCATTAAACAAGATCTTACCTTCGGTCGGTTTAACCAAGCCAGAGATCGTCTTCAGAAGCGTTGACTTACCAGCACCATTAGGACCTATAAGGGCAACGAGCTCACCTTTCTCTATGTGCAGATTAACATTCTGCAGAGCTAGCGCTTTGCCATAGTAGACTGTAAGACCTTCAACTTTAAGCAACTTCACCTTCCTCCCCAAAGTACGCTTCGATAACCATCTTGTCGCGTTTAACCTCCTCAGGGGTACCCTCTTTTATCAAGCGTCCTTCATATAGCACGAGCACCCTCTTCGTAAGCTCTAGAAGAGAACGAACAACATGCTCTATTATCAAGATAGTTAAACCTCGGTTATGTAGGGTAGTTATCAGAGACATCAGCCCCCTAATTTCATCCACCCTCAAGCCTGCAAAAGGCTCGTCAAGCATTAGCAGCTCAGCACCCGTAGCCACAGCACGCGCTACCTCAAGTCTTCTCAAGTAACCTTGAGGCAAGTTCTTAGCAAGCTGCTCTTTGTATGATAGTAATCCGGTTGTTTGAAGAATCTCCTCTAACCTCTGCTTATAATCTAAGCTGCTATCCTTGAAAACAACACCGTAGAAAGCTACCTTGATATTCTCTTCTACTGTCAGGTTTCGGAAAGGTCTAACGATCTGCCAGCTCCTAGCTATACCCTTCTTGACGAGTTCGTAAGGTTCCATTCTAGTTATATCCTCACCTTTGAATATGATGCTGCCCGCATCAGGGTGATAGACGCCTGAAATGAGGTTAAATAGTGTTGACTTACCAGCGCCGTTAGGACCTATGATACCAACAAGCTCCCCCTTCTCCACATTAAACGATACATCCTTTACTGCCCTCAAGCCGCCGAAGCTCTTACTAACATTCCTAACTTCAAGAAGAGGCACCTTCTACACTCTCCGCGCCTTACTGAAATAATCGATTGCTCTGCTCAGATACTTAATTATACCACCTGGAAGGAATATGAGTATGAGTGTTGCGGCTAGACCGTAAGCAAGAAGCCTAATGTTTTCAGCGATCCTAAAGAATGTATTAAGGAAGACTATTATGTATGCACCTAACGCTGGGCCGATTATCGTGTGAACTCCGCCAACCATACCCATCGTCACAACCAAGGCTGTTGTGGGCACTATAGCTAACACATTAGGGTTGACTATTGTAAGGTATGTGGCATAGAGCGACCCACCTAAGCCTGCGAAGGCTGCACCCAGTACTAAACAGAGCAGCCTATATCTATGTACAACTATGCCCAACGACTTGGCTGCAACTTCGTCATCACGAACAGCCTTAAAGATTAGAGAAAATCGGCTCCTCTCAGCAATATAGTAGAGGAAGATGAGCGAAGCAAGCATCACACCAAGAACAATATAATAGTTGCCCAAGTAATCCGTGGTGAAAGGGGTTATTCCACGTATCCCCTCCTCTCCGCCTGTTACATCTGAATAAGCTTTCACAGTAAGCGTAGCTATCTCAGCTAAGCCAGCCATAGCTAGAGCATAGTAAGCCCCTCTGAGCTTAAAGAAGGGTATACTCAAACCTAAACCAACTACTGCAGTTACTGCAACACCAGATAGAACTGATAAGATAGGATGTACTTTATATGTGCTGTTGAGAAGAGCGGTTAAGTAGGCTGCAAGCCCAAAAAAGAATGAGTGCCCAAGGCTGAGTTGGTCAGTATACATAAGTATGTCCCAGCTCATAGCGAATATGGCGTAGACACTGCTCAAAGTAAGTATATGTGTAAGATAAGGGTCTCGTAACGCAGCAGGAGCAGCAATCATAATAACGATTAGAATTAAGGCGATAACTCTGAATCTGCTTGTGGTTAGGCTCTTTAAACTTCGATAAGCCAAGCTTCTACCTCCCTAGTAGCCCTTGAGGTCTCACAACGAGAATGATGAGTGTGAGCAGAAAGCCTGCTATTAGACCCCACGTGGGTGCAATATAGTATGAGACAAAGGCATCAGTAAGCCCGAATATAACACCCATAACAAGCGCTCCTGAGACACTACCCAACCCTCCACTTATAGTTATGAAAAAGGAGAGAATGAAGGGAAGCCAACCCATGGCTGGATAAAGTGTAAAGAGCGGCGCGGCCAAAACAGCTGATGCCCCTGTAAGAGCGGTACCTAAACCGAAGGTTAAAAGATAGATTAGCGTCACATCTATTCCTAGCAGCTGCGCAGCTTCAATGTCTTGTGTGGTCATGCGTATAGCCTTCCCTAGCTTACTCCTCTTAATGAATAGGCTGAGTAAAGAAACTAAGATTACGGAAAGCACGGCTGCAGTAATACGCTGGTTACTCATCACAACTCCTCCTCCTTCAAATACGCCTGTAACAAGCGGCTGAAGATTCTTGTACTCTGGACCAAAGGTTATGCGGACTACCTGTTCAAAAACTATAGCAAGCAAGAATGTTAAGATCAAAACGTTCGCATGCAAGTCTCGTATAGGGTGTATCGTCAGCCTGTAGATGACCACACCAATCACCCCAACAAGTAAGACGGCTAACAGCATAGCTAAAGGCACACCCAACCCAATTTTTTGGAAAAAGTACGCTAGGTAAGCCCCAAGCAGATAGAAGCCTCCGTGGGCACTATTCGCTATGTCGACTACGCTAAATATGAGACTTAAACCAATTGCCATAAGCCCATATATGGCACCTATGGTAAGCCCGTTCAAGACCACCTGAAGCGGCACCTCAACCATCTTAGCTCACCAAAAATGGGGTGGAGAGGGCTTCAAGCTTACTTATACGGCCACTCATAAGCCCTCTGCTTAAGGTCACTTGGCCAGACAATATACCCCTCGCCGTTGACCCACTGAGCTATCGAGCCTTGTAGGTAACCAGGCCCCCAGCGAGTGTCGTGCGACCTATCAAAAGCGTATCTACCGCACGCGCCTACGTAATCAGTCTTTTCCAGCGCCTCCACTATCTTATCCGGAGCAACCGAATTAGCCCTCTTAATTGCATCAACAGCAACATATACTGTATCGTATGTTCTGATGTCCTCATAGTTGGTTGAAGAGTAGCCGTATCTTTTCTCAAAGTTCTCGTAGAACTTTAGCGTCTTCGGAGTTATAGGTATCTTCCAAGCAGCTACACCGAATGCTACGTAGTTACTCGCAGCGCCAAGTTCTTTTGCTACCGTTTGAGAGCCTAAAGCGCCGCCCATAAAGTAGATGGGTGCATTTATCTTAGATTCGTAATACTGTTTTGCGAAGATAGGTCCATCGCCACCTACTTGTGTTGATAGCACGGCGTCTGGATTTGTTTCTTTAACTCTTTGGAGGTAAGTGGTGAAGTCAGTGGCGGTTCTAGGTGGGAAGTCTTCACCAACGATCGTCACACCTTTGCTTTCGAGTATTGGTTTTACGATTGCATATAGATCTCTTGGAAACTTAGCGTCAGCGCTCATAAAGAAGACGCGCTTCGCACCAACAACTTCTGTAACAAAAGAGACAGCAAGAAGCCCTACTTGAGTGTTATTCCAGCGTGTACCGAATACGTATTTGTAGCTTGTATAATTTGTGAGTACGGGTGTGGTTATTTCAGTTGCTGTTGAAACTGAGACCAAGAAAGGAACTTTATACTGCGGGATCTTAGGTAATATAGCTAATGTCACACCGCTAACATAGGTGCCGAAGAGCACGTGCACTTTATCGTCAAGAATGAGCTTAAGTGCAGCATCAAGCCCGGTTTCAGGATCTCCTGCGGTGTCCCTAGTTATTAGAACTACCTTTCTCCCTAGAACCCCACCGGCTTCATTTATCTCATCCACAGCCATCTGCGCTGCATCCTGCATAGCCTTACCTGTTCGCGCAAAAGTGCCTGTTAAGGGTGTAAGTAGACCGAGCTTCACGTTTTCAGGAGCAGCCGTGGGGGCTGAAGTTAATGCAAGATAAGCGGCTATTGCTGCGACGACGATTACTATAATGATTATCACAGCTGTAGCGACTTTTGATATAGCCGCAGTTCGTTTGCGCATAGCGTTGATATTATTACAGAACCATCTTAAATATGTTACCCAGATGTATGTCGTTGAATTAAGCTTACATAAATCTGATAATCGCATAAAATTTATGTGCAGTAAACAATTATCTTTGGTAGAGCTATGCAAGACATCTTCGAAATTTAGGGTTCCAAAAGGAGGGTCGAAGGCACAAAGTTTTCTTTACGCCAGACTTAAATAGGCTTTAGGAGCATCACTTCACACTTTGCTGATGAAGGTTTGGTGAACAGCTTGCTATTAGATGCTGACATCGTTGTTAAACGGGCTTCTTTAGATGATGTTGAGGCTTTGCTGAAGATCGAAGAAGAGTGTTTTGAGTATCCGTATGATAGAGCGGTGTTTGAGGCGATGCTTAGGAGTAGAGGCTGCACGACTCTGCTTGCTAAAGCGTTAGGTAACCCTATGGGGTATGTAGCCTTTGATAAGAGAGGCTGGATTGGCACTATACTTTCGGTTGGTGTTGCTAAGCAGTTTAGACGCAGAGGGGTTGGTGAATACTTGATGTCACAAGCTTTAAGAATGTTGAAGGAGGCTGGTGTGCAGAGGGTAGTTCTTCAAGTGTCTGTTAAGAACTCAGTTGCTCGACGCTTATATGAGAAGCTCGGGTTTAAAGCAGAGGGGCTGCTTAGAGGGTATTACAGAGGAAAAGAGGACGCAATTCTTTATAGCCTAGAATATAACACGCTTACCCGCTAAGATGTATAACGGTGCGGGAAGTTGGCTGAGACCTTCGAGTGCACAAACCTTACTAAGATCTATAAGGGTAGTGAAAAGAGGGCGTTAGATAATGTATCATTTAGGATGCCTTCATCAGGCATTCTGACTCTACTCGGCAGAAACGGCGCAGGTAAGACGACACTATTAAGAATCGCTACAACACAGCTCCTACCTACAAGCGGAAGCGCGAAAGTCTTAGGTTTGGATGTGGTCAGCGAAGCTAAGAAAGTTCGTGAGCACATAAGCGTCTTGCCACAAGAAGGCAGACCATTCCCACCCCTAACGCCGTGGGATCACATCTACTACACCCTCTTAGCGCGGGGTTTCGGTAGGTTCGAGGCGAAGGCTAGAGCTAAGAAGGTGCTTGAAGATCTTGAATTACTCGAGTATGCTGCTATACCAGCGGATAAGTTATCTGGTGGTTTGAGGCAGAGGATCCTTTTGGCGATGGCGCTCTCAGCGTACGCTGAGCTGGTCTTCTTAGATGAGCCTACACTCGGCTTAGATGCGGTTAATCAAAGGAAGATCTGGTCTCTCATTAAAGACTACTGCAGAAAATATGGTTCTGTTGTGCTCACAACAAACTCTATCAACGAAGCTGAGGTGCTTTCAGACCACATCGTCGTGTTAAATCGTGGTCGTGCTGTCGCACAGGGTACGGTTGATGAATTGAAGGCTATGGTACCCTATAGGTTCAGGGTGGATGTTTCAAAAGGCTTCTCTAAAGAAGAGCTCTCATCTTACGGTAAGGTTGCTGAAGTGGGTGGAAAGATGAGGGTACTCTTGGATGAGGCTAGTGCAAGAGAATTGGCATTAGACGCTGTTAAGAGACGTGTCTCAGCCTCGGTCTCCCCTACTACGCTCGAAGATGTCTTCATAGATCTAGTTGAGGAGGGCGCTCAGGATGAAGAGACTACAGAACCTTAGAGCGGTCTTCGTACTAGCATTCATGTTCAGTATACTCTGGATCGTAAGGAATCTGCTAAGCCTCATATACCTATTCTTCGCACCCTTCACCGTCCTCTTCTTACTCTACGCTTTAGTGGGCTCTGAGGTTCTGCCGTACGCCTTGGTAGGCGCTTATGTTATGACCCTCGTTCAAACTGGTTCTGGCATAATTGGTGATGCTGCTTGGCATAAGCTTGAGCTCAAATTCCAAGACATGATGGTGGCATCTCCCGTTTCTGAAACAGCGTATCTACTTGCTGAAGCCCTATCAGAACTCCTCTACGCTTCACCAGCACTCATCATACTATCAACCCTCATACTTCAGCTCAAACCAAGCGTTTTTACCCTAGGCACACTACTTTCCATTACACTACTAGTCTGGCTCTTAACATCAGCGCTCGGCTTCTTCATATCAACCTACACACCTAACATAAGAAATGCGTGGCAGATCTCTCTGCTCGTAGGGCTCATGTTAGCTGTGCTTCCACCAGTCTTCTACCCAATCGAGCGTGTACCAGAGTCTCTACTCTGGTTAGCGTACATACCACCAACCACACATGCCGCCTTGATACTAAGAGACTCCATTGGACTTACCTCTACCACGAGCATAACTTACAGCTGGCTTATCCTCATAGCATACACAATAGCCTTCTTGCTCTTGGCAACCTATAGGGCTCAGTGGTGTGAAAGGTAGGTTAGGCTTCTAAGGCCTTAAGCAGAACCTCTAACCCCTCACACCATTTTTCGAAGCTAAGATTCTCTAATGAAAACGTTGCATTTGGGTGGTAGTATCGCTCTATAGTAATCGTTCTAAGGGTTGGCTAAGTAACCATTAGAAAGGTTAAAACCTAGATGTGTGGATGATTTGTGGAGATGAGCTTTACAGAGGAAGAGATTAGGCGCGCCGCAGATATGAAGATGTGGATAGAGGCCAGAATTGCTGAGCACGAAGCGGATATTGAGCGGTTGAAGCAGATGCTCCTAATAATTGATAGCATACTTAGGCAGAGTAGCTTTAAGACCGCCGCTGAAATCGAATCAAAACCCGCCGTCGCTGTATCAGAATCTTTTGAAAGCTTTAGTGAGGTTCGACCCTTAAAGAGGGCAAAGGATGGACTGCTGCTTGGTAACGCATACATTTCACAAGACACCGTTGTTATAATACCTGCTTCTGACATCAGAATAATGCTGGACACCCCGCCTTTCAAGAGCTTCTTTGTTAACAGAATACTTGAGGGGATGAGAGCTAAGGATAATGAAGCGGTCAAAGGTGGAAAGATGCTGCAGAATCAAGCTCTTTCCTACACGGTCGAAGAGGATAAAGGTAGGCTGATGAAGATAATAATAAAAAACTACGGTAACCAGACTAGGTTGAATGAGATAATAAGCACAGTAACTTGGTCATTCACAAGGATGCTTGAAAAGAGCGGGTAAAGATCTTGCCAGATGTGGACAAGGTTCTGGTCCTAGATTTCGGCGCACAGTACGCCCACCTGATAGCTAGGCGCATAAGAGAATGTGGAGTCTATTCTGAGCTCATACCATACAGTACAGCAGCTGAAGATATAGACCAGCTCAAACCGAAGGGGGTGATCTTTTCAGGTGGGCCGGCGAGTGTATACGATAAGGAAGCCCCACTCCCAGATCCAGCCATATACGAGTTGGGGATACCTATTCTCGGAATATGTTACGGTCTGCAGGTCACAGTGCATCAACTTGGTGGAGAGGTAGTTAGGGTTGACAAGCGTGAATATGGTAAGGCCGTGCTTAAGATAATCGACACAAGCGACCTCTTCAAAGATTTTGAATCCACTACAGTGTGCTGGATGAGCCACGGAGATTCGGCTAAGAGCATACCAGTAGGCTTCGAACCCATAGGATGCACTGAAAACTCACCTTACGCTGCCATAAGAGATAGGGCGCATAAGATTTATGCTCTGCAATTCCACCCAGAGGTCTCGCATACTCCTCGTGGTAAGAAGATCCTCAAGAACTTTCTATTTGAGGTCTGTGGTTGCAGAGCGAACTGGACTATGCCTTCTTTTATTGAAAAGTCTGTGCAAGAGATTAGAGCTAAAGTGGAGGATGAGAGGGTTTTATGTGCGTTAAGCGGTGGTGTAGATTCGTCAACAACAGCGGCGCTTATACATAAAGCGGTTGGAGACCAGTTAACATGCATCTTTGTAGATCATGGGTTACTTAGGAAAGGGGAGGCTGAGGCGGTTGTGCGAACATTTAGAGATACTCTAGGCGTTAAATTAATCACAATAGATGCTTCGAAAAGATTTCTAGATAAACTCAGAGGCGTGGTGGATCCTGAAGAGAAGAGGAAGATCATCGGCGAAGAATTCGCTAATGTCTTCACCGAAGCAAGCATAAAATACGGTCCGTTTGAGTGGCTCGCACAGGGAACTCTATATCCTGATGTGATAGAGTCTGCTGCAAGTCGAGGCCCCTCTTCAAGAATCAAGACACACCATAATGTTGGGGGGTTACCCCAGCAGCTCGAATTCAAACTGCTTGAGCCGCTTAGAGATTTATATAAGGATGAGGTTAGGAAGATAGCATCACTACTCAAGCTACCTGACACGATAGTAAAGAGGCACCCCTTCCCTGGTCCAGGTCTGGCGGTTAGAATCATAGGCGAAGTCACAGAGGAAAAACTTCGGATATGCAGAGAAGCCAGCAGCATAGTTGAGGAGGAGCTTCAGAAGCACAATCTATATGATAAGGTTTGGCAGGCTTTCGCGATAGTTGGTGATGATAAGGCTGTAGGAGTGCTTGGTGACGCTAGATGCTATGGTTACATAGTTTCGGTGCGCGTGGTTCAATCAATCGACGCCATGACCGCAGATTGGGTAAAGCTACCCTATAAGGTGCTTGAAAGAATTAGCAGTAGGATAACTAACGAGGTTTCTGGCGTGACGTGGGTTACGTATGCGATCTCAAGCAAGCCACCGGCGACAATAGAGCCTCAGTAGTCTAGACTCTACTTTGCATCCTCTTGAGGATTAAAGCTGTTGAGACTGCCAAGGTAGAGAAGCAGAATGAAAAAGCCCAGAGATACGCTTCCGCCCCATAGATTCTTTCACCTGCAACTATCAGCTTAGGCGTGAAGTAGTCCATCACTGCACCCATAACCGCGGGGTAAGCAAAAGCGCCTATGAACACAAAGGTGTTGACCAGACTTAAGAGTAAAGCAAGATTACTTTCACCTCTTTCTTTTCTAAGAATCACAGGCCAGATAGTAAATCCGCTTAAGGATAGCATACTAGAGGAGAAGAAGATGACTGCCAAGAGCGCATCTCCGATAATAATTGCATATAGTAAAGAAGCGAGCAAGAGAGTAGTGAAAAGATAACTGTACTTGAAGATCCTACTCCATGAACTTGTTCTATCAGCCAAAACACCAATAATGGGGCTGCCTATAGCCATCATCGCAGCCGGGATAGCTGAAACTATGCCAGAAACATCTCTTCCTAATCCGAACACATCGTAGAGATATTTTGGCATCCAGCTGACTAAGCCTACATAAGACCCGTAGGCGACCGCTGCAGTAAAATAGATGAGTATAAGATTTGGTGTAAAGAATAGTCTTAACTTAAATTTACTCTGCTCTGCCGATGCTACAGAAGCTGGTCTTTTAATATGTGGAACCACAAGAAGCGCAAAAAACAAGTAGAAGAAGAGGCTAGCTAAAGCTACAGAGATAAATGTCTGCCGCCAACCTAAGCCCTGTCCAAGCATCAAGCTGGGAATAACCATACCTAAGAGGCTTGCGGTATACCCCCACCCAGTATATATCCCAACTACCTTACCGTATGCGGCGTTCCTAAAAGTTAAAGCAGTAGCTTTTAAGCCGGCTATGTAAACTGGGGCAATAGCAGCAGCTATCACCATTCTAGATGCAACCAGCACTTCAAAGGATGAGGAGGATGCAAATAGAAAACAGGCTACTACATACAAAGGCATAGTAAGAAGGACTATCTTGTTTGAACCGTATCTATCTATCGTAGCACCATAAACTAGCTGTAGTAGACCATATACAATAAAGTATGAGGATGTGAGGACACCGACACTTGACGCTGTGACAACGAATTCCCGCATAAATTCTCCAGCAAGCGGGCCTATGGCAGTCCTATGGAACTGAGAGAAGAAGTATAGCCCCATATACGAAGCTAAGATAAGATATGGTTGGATGGCAATAGATTTCCGCAACGTAGCATAACCTCAAATCTCTAGGAGCTCAACGGTCAGCCTCAACTGCCCAGTAGTTTAAGCTCCAATGTATCACAGGAACATCCGCTATTCTATGTCCAGGAAGTAGTTTCTTAACGCCAGCTAAAAGGTTTCTGAAGGAGGGTGAGCTTATCTTGACCCTGTATGGTTTTTCTTTCCCGTCGCTGATAATGTAATATGAGAGGCTTCCCCTTGCTGCTTCTGTTCTAGCATACGCTTCACCCTCTCTACCTCTAATTCTTCCTCTAAAGTAGTATCTGACCGGACCAGGCTTCATCTTACTAACCGCTTGCCTTATTATCCTCAAGCTCTGATACATCTCCATATAAGAAACCATACAGCGAGCATAAGAGTCGCCCTCCTTCATAACAGGCAGATCGAAGTCGATAGTATCGTAAAGCGAGTAAGGTTCATCCTTCCTAGTATCTGAATAAACACCTGACGCTCTAAGAGCAGGACCGACTATACCAAGATCTATAGCATCCTGCTTACCTAGAACACCCACACCTACTGTTCGATCCAAGAAAAGCGGATTCTCAAAGTAGATTTCCTTATACTTATCGAGGCGACTCTCAAATTTATCACAAACCTTTAACACGTAATCACACCAACCATCGGGAGCATCGTTTCTAACACCACCTGGCACAAAATATGCAAATGTAACTCTGGCGCCACTGAGTCTTTGAGCTGCATCGATGATAAGTTCACGGTCACCCATAGCCCACATAAACATGGTTGAGTGCCCTGTGAAGATTCCCATTATAGCCAGCCAATATGTATGGTTAAGTATCCGGTTAAACTCAGCCATTATTATACGCAGATACTTAGCCCGCTCGGGGACTTTATCCGAAATGTCAAGTATATCTTCTACCGCGAGCACATACGGGAAGAGCATGCCTGAGGAATCATGTACAGTTGGGCGCTCCAATTGAGGAATGTTCTGGAAGTAGTTCTTATATTCGCACATCTTCTCCTTCCCTCTATGCACATAACCTATGTCTGGTTCAACATCGGTTATGATATCTCCATCCACACCTAGCACTAGCCTCATATGCCCGCTACCAGGATGCTGGATACCGAAGGAGATGGCGATGCTCCGATCATCCTTCTGAACCCATTTGAAGAGCTTCCTACCCAGTGTATCGTACTCAGGCATCTCAAGTGCTGCCTGAAAACGATATAAGAAGTCAGGTGTTTTAACCTTCTTAAAGTCGCTTTGTGTAGGTGTGCATTCCGGCAGAGGATTGTGTAGAACCGCTCTCTCTATCTTAAGCCCTGAGTCTTCACGCTCGATAGCCCCCCACTTCTTCACCTGGAACTCCTTCCTCAGTGGTGGCATATCATCCCAGTCATCTGGTAAGAGGAGCTTAGCCAACTTAGGATGCCCATCGAAGCGAATACCTAGCATCTCATACTCTTCTCTTTCGTGAAAGTAGACCCCTGGCCAAATATTTGTGAGGGTCGGGAAGACGGGGTTTTCTCTAGGGATCCTGCTCCCCAACATAATGACTTTAGACTTCAGATCTTCTTTAACCGAGCCTACGATATAAACGAGTTCGATTATGTTATTGTTAGGGTAGTCTGTACCACATACAGATTCAATATGATTGAAACCATATCTCTTTACAAGATCAGCTACTTCTGTAACACTTCCCACTGGTATGATGATCTTAACCCTATTTCCTCTCATGATGCACTGAGCTTCTGGCGTTATCTTTTGAACCGCCCCAAATAGATCGTTCAAGTCTTTGCTACCTCCCTCTTCTTACCAACAACATATGACGGTTTACCTACAGATGGGGGTCTGCTTAATTCAAGTGGTGAGTAGTAGAGCCTATTTCTATCATAGTCTGCTAACCTGATTTCAGGTGTCATATGAAGGCATTCAAATGGGCAAGCATCAACACACAATCCACAAAAGACGCACCTACCATAATCTACAGAAGGAAAGAGGCTCTTTTTGTTCTGCTCAAACTTAATATCAGGTAGCTCTACCATCACGATAGCGTTGCTTATCTCATCACACATAAATGAGCAAAGCTGGCAGCCAGTGCATTTATCTAACTCAAGGTAATGGCGCCCTCTCCAGCCTGCTGTTGCAACACCTTTCTTAGGATCAAATGAGTAATAAGATTCAGGTAAACCGCTTTCAACTTCAGGGTATCTACGTGTTACTCTGCTGTAAAATAGGTGGCGAAGACCACTTTTCACCGCAGCCAGTATCTTCACTGGTTTAACCAAACTTACCTCGACCTCCACTTGGGTGAGAGACGTAGATAAGATTCGGATATGACACGACCTTTAAGGTCAATGCAGCGAATCTTCTCCTGCAGCTTAACAATAGCATCTATCACCGCTTGAGCTGGAGGCGGGCAGCCTGGGATATACACATCAACTGGTATGACTTTATTAACGCCTTGGAGCACGTTGTAAGACTGCTCGTAGAGCCCGCCAGATATCGCGCAAGCGCCCATCGCTATGCAAAACTTTGGGTCAGGCATCTGATCCCAAATCAGCTTTAATCGAGGTGCGAGCTTCCTGGTTACTGTGCCCATAGCTAGCATAAGGTCGCACTGTCTTAAGCTTCCGAAGGCTTCCAATACACCGAAGCGCTCCATATCCCACCTCGGACCTGCTGATGCTCCTATCTCGACGCTGCAGCACGCTGTCTCAACGTGGGTCGGCCAAAGTGAATAGAGCCTTCCCCAGTTAACCAGATATGTTAACGGCTCACCTATAAGGTAGTTGATTGCTCTTCTTACTATGCCTTTAGGCTTGACTACTTCATTTACCTTACCTACCAGCACGCCAGCGGGTTGAGGACCTTCGGCTCTGCTCTGTGCTATCGCTTCGACCGCTTTTGGATCTACTTCGCCTTGCATAACAATAAGCCCCTTCTCACTATCCTGTATATATGTTTGCATATATTAAAGCATAAGTAGTTGGCTTGCCCTCCATTATGAGGCTTGGGTTTGGTTAGGTGAGGTTAAAACTATGGTTGAGATCAGGAAAGACTATTTTACCGATTCGCTTTGTATAGTAAGTGATGAAGGTCTTGAAGGAGGTTACACAGAGGTAAGCAGAGGGGAGGAAGTCTGCCCCTATTGTGCGGGTAATGAACACCTAACTCAACCGGCTGAGTTAGTTTTAGTGCAGTCTCAGGGCTCGCTGGTCAAAAGAAGTGATAGTGAAGATGAAAGGATCAAGAACTGGTCTATTCGAGTCATCCCAACTAAGAAACCATTTGTAAGTCTATCTGCTGTTTCAAGGTTTACTGACTCCCCCCTTTATGGTGAGCCTGCATTCGGCTACCACTACGAAGTAGTTGCAACACCTAACCACCACGATACACTGTCAAGTATAAGTGTGGATCAGTGGTCTAATCTTCTCAGAGTGATTCAGGATAGAATGAAGTGGCTTTACAGTAAGAAAGGTGTGACATATGTTTCTGTCTATGCTGAGCAAGTGAAGAAGCACGCTACCTTCAATATGGTTACGCTTCCAAAGATTCCACCTATAGTAGAGCAAGAGGCTACCGCCTTTCACAACACTTATCGAGAAACAGGTATATGCCCTATGTGCAATGTTATATCAATTGAAACCGGCGGACCGAGACAGATATACCTGAACGAACACTTTATCATATTCGCTCCTTGGGCTCCATCAACTCTATACGAATTTTGGATCTTCCCTAGGAAGCATCAGACTAGTTTCCTAAAAGCTGGGCAGAAAGAGCTGGATAACCTTTCGCTCATCGTACGAGCGGTATTAGGTGCATTTGATAAGGCTTTTAACTCTACACCATACACCATCGTGTTGCATTCATCCTCTGAGAAGAAGACATCTAAGCAGCTACACTGGCACTTCGAAGTGCACACAAACATCCCTCTGGGAAACTCACTTCACATAGGCACGGGCATATACTTTAATCCTATCCCGCCGGAGAAGGTTGCTAGCAAACTGAGCTCAGCCTTCAAAAGAGAGTTTGCTGCGCTAGTAGGTGTATCCTAGTCTTCACTTAACCTCTTTTTGAGTAGCGCTATGTTAGGTGTTGGTGCGGGCGGAACCCCTCTTAACACAGCAAGATAGAGCGTAGTGTATTCCAATAGGTAGAGGAGCTTAATCATACTTTGAAAGAGAGTGGATTCCTTGATGTAGATGCCTCTGTATTCTGAGCCCGAGCGCTCCGCCAGTTCCATAAGCGTGTCGAACCGCTTCTTTAACCTTATATCATATTCACCTAATACGAATAGAGCCTTATGGTTAGGGAGATTTTGGTGCCAAGCTTCGATATCATTGTGGCAAGCTTCTGGTAATATCTCAACCAACGCATGGATCTTAGCGTTTTCGTTAAGTGAGTTCTTGAATCTTACAAGCACCCCTTTGAACTCTTGTGGGCCGTAGATGATTGGAGTTGTGTTAAGAAGGTGTTGCGCGATCTGCTTTGCTTCATTATCTTTTAGGCTACTCTCTACTCCTATAGATTCTTTCATCTTTCTCATTATGGCTATTGTATTAGAGATTTCACGTTGCGTAACGAGTCGGTAGCCTAATCTTTCCAAGGCAATTAAGGTAGAGTATAATATGTGGGGTAAGGCTGATCTTGGAGTCAAAGCTTCCCCAAGTTTCACGTGTGGTATGCTGTTTTCAGCACAGATCTTCTCAAGCTCTCCACCTGAGGAGAATCCAACTATTATGCAATGTCGGTTTTGTGCTTCCTTCAGTGCTGATAGGGTTTCTTCTGTTTGACCCGAGTAGCTTACCGCCAAGATCAGGGTTGATTTATCGGCAAAGGATGGTAGATGGTAACCCTTTACCACGTAGAAAGGAGGGATGTTGTTTTTGCTATAAGAGAGGTCTTGAAGTATATCTCCAGCGCAGCCGGAGCCTCCCATCCCGCAATAAACTATCTTGCTTACATCGACTTCTTTGAAATCAACTTTGGATTTGAGGGCTGACTGAGCCTGATCAGGCCAGGCTTCGTAGTCTTTGTATAATCCTTCTCGATCTACTTGCTCGACCTCTTGTTTAGTCGGTCTCATACTTGCTCACTCTATATGCATACCTCTCAAAGATTAACTTCATCATCTTTACATAGGCTTCAGTTGGTCTCTTACCCCTTCTCTCCATCATTCTTCTTTGAACCTTCACCGCTTCCTCCACTTGCATAGGTTCAGCTCCTCTACGAGCACCCTTTGGGCAGAATGTGAAAGGCCGGATATCTTCATCAACGAAGCCACCTATGTGACTGTAAACACCTATCTTTCTACCTGTGCCTATCTGTGTACCTATCGACGATTTCACACCATCGCCTACGAAGCACCCAACTTTTGCACGCTTTGTATCGATAGTCAAATCCCCAACCTTAACCCTTACATTGCCATATGTGTTTTTGAGATCGGAGTTGCAGGTTCCCGCGCCAAAATTAACCCACTCCCCTACAAGAGAGTGCCCTATGTAGCCAAAATGTGCTTTATTGGTGTAGCCTAAGATTATTGAGTTGGAGACTTCGCCACCTATCTTGCAGACCTCACCTATAATACTTCCTTCAATTATAGACGATGATCTGATAAGGCTCCTTCTCCCTATGTAGCTAGGACCAGAGATTCTTGCAAAAGACTCGATTACGCACTCATCATCCAAGATGATAGGACCTGAGCTAGTATCAAAGGTGACAAATCCTTCCACCGTAACTTCTTCTCCTAACCTCAGATCTGCACTATTACCCCTTACAAAGATGTTAGGGAGCGTACCAGCCTTCCATTCACCCGCTTTCTCTATCTGCTCTCTTAAAACGCCTCCGATAAGATCTAAGAGATGCCAAGGATATCTCGCAATAACTAATTCAGATGCTTCCAAAATAGTGGAACCCTCAGCAAATGTTTTGGGGTAGGGTTTACGCTCTTCAATCGCTTGCACCATCTTACTTAAAGAAGGAGTGCTTAGCTTTGCCGCAACCAACACGTCTTTGTCGAAGATCACAAACCTCTTGCTCTCCGAATCCGCTTTCCACAAGAAGTCTTTGAAATTAGGATTGAAAAAACCATTTACAAGCAATGCGTCTTCATTTACAGTTTGAGGGTTTACGGTGAAGTTAGGGTGCCTTTCCTCAACGATTTCCTTTAGGTAGCTCGGCACTACAAGAGTCACGTGCTCGGGTTTCAGAGTGTTGAGCAGCCTATCAAGTATGCTAGCTGGACCGAGGGTTAGATCGAAAATAGCCCTTGTGTAGGTCAGGGGTTTAAGGTTATCTGCTAAGATCGGGTCGTCAAAGAGGATTATATCCAACTAGGAGGGCACCGGCTTGCTAAAGAATCTTACCGAGCCTTTCAAGATACTTACGGTAGGCTGAAGCATATGATTTCTTATCTCCTATGTCTATAAAGCCCTCTTCCACAACATATCCATATATGCGCTCCCCACTTTTTATCATATTTTGAAAGGCAAGATCCATGCTGTATACAACACCTTCAGGTATGTAGTTTAAGACCTTTGGCTCCATAACATAGCAGCCGATGTTAATCAACCCTTGAAATTCAGGCTTTTCCCTCCAGTTCTGCACAAACCCCTCTGCATCGACATCTATGAAACCGTACTTTAGGGCCACCTTATATGGTCTTAGCGCTATAGTGACATCAGCCTTCTTCTCCCTATGTTTATCAACCAAGTTTTGGAGATTAAAGTCGAAGATGGTGTCGCCGTATAGGCAGAGGAAGGTTTCGGATACATAGGGTGCGGCGCTCTTCAGCTGCCCAGCTGTGCCCATAGGTCTGCTTGTGCGTATGTATGTGATCTTGACACCAAACTCAGAGCCATCCCTAAAGTATTCTTCAATCGTCCTTCGAAGATAGCCTACGCAGATGCATATATCATCAAAACCATATTTTTTAAGCCATTCTATCACATATTCTAAAACAGGTCTTTCACCGAGAGGTAGCATCGGTTTAGGTAAGAAGAGCGTATATGGTCTAAGTCTGGTGCCCAACCCGGCCGCCAATATAACGGCTTTCAACAGACGATCACATAAAAAGTAATCAAGACGCTGTTAGTTAAAGTTTACACCAGCGCTCTGAACCCCTACACTAAATTACTCTAGAATGATAATCCGCTAGAACCGACTTCACGCTCTCAACAGAGGACCCTAAAGAAAGGGAGTTAAGAATCACACCTCTGCATCCAGTTCGAACCAAAATAGGTAAGAAGCGTGGCTCAACCATCTTCTGAACTAGATTTAATATCGGTTTATCAGAGATCTCTACAAGAAGCCTCAGTGTACCAAGATCAAGGACGCTCATATCTTGAGCAACCGCTTGAGAAGGCGTAAGGGCTGCAACTAAAGCATCGATGTTAGGATCTCGGGATAAAGACCTAACTTGCTCTATCACATACCCCGCCCCTATCGCTGCGAACTTGGATACCCTTTCGTCAGATAAGACGAGGATAGGCATCTGGTGCGCAAACATTATTAGAAAATCTATGTTAGCGTCTATTACCCGCTCCCATTCCTCTGAATCTACATGGAGAGTATCTCCTAGGTATAGGCCAACGGGTACACTTACGGTTGAAGTGATGGTTCGTATGCCTTCTTCTTCTAACTCAAAGTTCCCGAATCTGTTTGCGCCGAAGTCGGATGCTCCAGCGCTTACAACTAGTGCGTCAGCACCACCCTCTTCAGCTGCAGCAGCAAGATCAGCCCTATTGGCTAGTAGAGCAACTAAGAATAGAAAGTTCTTTTCCGAGAATAATGTTACGACTTTAGGCAATAGCTAAGACCTCTGCTCATACCTATTCTCATAGATTCGTATTTGTGCTGATTTAAATGATTCGTTGATACTCATGCTAGGATCTTGTCAAGCATCATGGCTATGAATATAAGAGCAAGATAAGGGCTAGATAGCTTGAACCCTACCCAAGCCCGCTCCTTTGTAGGCTTAACAACTAGCCAAAAGTTCACTATCAACGCTACTGCGCCTAAGATTGTTGCTGCTGCTAGGTATATTGATCTGAAGGCGCCTACCAAGTATATACCTATGCTGAAAGCAACCATAAGTATAGACGTTGATGCTATACACCTTACTGCCACACGTTCACTTGCAACTACGGGGAGCATAGGAACATTAGCTTTAGCATAATCTTCCTTCGCGTAGAGTGCTAGTGTCCAGATGTGGCCAGGTATCCATAGAACTACCAGCGCAGCCATTAATAGTGAGGTTAAGTCGATCATGTTATTTACCGCAACATATCCTATAAGCGTTGGTGCGCCTCCTGAGAAACCTCCCAAAATTATGCTTACAGGGTTTCTCCTTTTTAGGAATTTACTGTAGATTAAGACGTTGTCTAGAAGCCCGAAGAGCATAAGGGCTGCAGCAATGAGGTTAATTAGATAGGCGAGGATAACAGAAAGCGTAGAGAGAACTAAACCGTAATAAAGCGCTTTCTTGGCAGGGTATATTCTCCTTGCAGGTATAGGTCGAAGTCTGGTTCTGTTCATAACGGCATCTATATCTCTATCTATGTAGCAGGTGACTGTGTTAGCGCCCGCTGAACCTAATGTTACAGCAACGATTGTTAGCATAAACATATATGGGTTTATGCTTCTACCAGCCGCTACTATATAACCCCCTAGAGCTGTGAATACAAGGAGGTACCATATTCGGGGTTTGGTGACTTCATAGTAATTCCTAAGCCGCGTGAGCAAGTTACCCGAGGATATCTATCCACATAACTATAAATATAGTTTATCGAAGATCCCATATGAAATGGCAATAGAGTATACGGACCCTGATGAAGTCTTCGCTGCGCTATTAAACGCTCAACTTGTTCAACCTAAAGTAGTGCAAGTCTGGGTTGCAGAAGCTTTTAACCGAGTTTTAGCTGAGGAGGTCACATCTCCTATCGATGTCCCAGCCTTCAACAGCTCACACTTAGATGGATATGCCCTTAGATCCATTGATACAGTAGATGCGACTCCAGAGAAACCAATAGCCTTGACTATCAGAGGCTTTATTGATCTAGGTGTTGAACCACCCAAGAACATTCAAGCTGGAGAAGCCTACCGTGTCAGGACTGGAAGCTATCTACCGGAAGGTTGTGATGCTGTCGTAGGAAAAGAGGATGTGTATGTAGAAGGAGAAAAGGTTCGCCTCAAAGAACCTGTTAGAGCAGGTGCAGAAGTAGTTAGAAAGGGCTCTGACGTAGCAAAAGGTATGGTCGTTCTCAGAGCTGGGCATAGGCTTAGAGCGCAGGACCTAGGTATGCTGAGGCTTCTACGGTACACCAAGGTCAAGGTCTACGCTCAACCTATTGTAGCAGTAGCATCAATAGGCAGCGAACTTACCGAAAGCGTGGAAGAAGCTGAGCAGGGAAAGACTTTGAACACACACGCATACACCCTCTCAGCCCTAATTAAGAGCGCTGGGGGTAAACCACTCTACCTCGGTATTGTGCCAGATGATATGCAAGTAATAAAGAAGATGGTCCTCAAAGCACTCTCTAGAAGCAGCCTACTTCTTACTATAGGAGGCTCTTCTGTTGGTGAGGCAGATCTGGTTTCGAAGGCACTAGAAGCCCTAACACCAACCTTATGTAAACACGGGTTGAAACTACATCCAGGTAGAGTCGCAGGCTGCTGCGTGATCAACGGCAAAGCCGTCCTAACACTGCCGGGTCTGATTCAATCCACAATAAATGCCTTTGTTTACCTAGCGTTACCTCTTATAAAGAAGCTCACAGGGTCAGAGGCTTCTAGATATGATGCTACTGTGAGAGCTAAGCTTGCTGAAGATCTAACCTTCCACAGATTCCCTGACTTCAAGAAGATGACGTGGGTTTCACTTAAGAAGGAGGATAGAGATCTGGTCGCCTACCCTATTCGGGGAGATTCGCCTATGCTTAACGTGCTTGTGAAAGCTGATGGATATATCTTAACCCCGCCGAATCAGATGATTGTAAAGAAAGATACATACGTAGATGTGGCGCTTGTGCTTGGGCTGTCCTCATTACCGTAGCCAGAAACCTTTTTTACCTTAATCACCACTAAGGTAAGATAGCATGACGCAACCAACATACACAACAAGCGAAATCTACCATAAGGTAGCGGAGCTGCTTGAGGATGGGAAGAGGTTCGTGCTGGCTTCTGTTATACGCGCAGCTGGCTCAACACCTAGAGGCACTAGTGCAAAGATGATCGTTCTCGAAGACGGTAAAAGTTTTGGCACCATAGGAGGAGGATGCCTAGAGACTTATGTGTCCCACGAATCTAAGAAGGTTTTTGAAGATGGCATACTTAGGATAATAGAGGCTGACCTTGGAGATGACAGCTGGTCTGGGCTGGGTATGGCCTGCGGCGGAAAGGTGGAAATAGCGTTGGAGCTTATCGAACCTAACCCTAGGCTAATAATACTAGGTGCTGGTCATCTGGCCAAAGCAATAGCTAAAGTAGGAAGACTAGTAGGCATGAGGATAGTGGTTATAGACCCATTCGCAAAGCCAGAAGACTTTCCAGAAGCAGATGCTGTGCTATCAGAGGGCTACGAAGAAGGTGTGGCTAAGATACCCATCTACGCCTATGATAGCGCTGTGATCTGCACTAGGCATCAAGGAGATGAGCCAGCGTTACGAGCAGTAATAAACTCTAAAGCAAGATACATAGGCATGGTTGGAAGCGCCAACAGAGTTCAACTTGTATTCAAAGAGCTTATCAAGGAAGGCTATTCAGCAGAAAAACTCCTCAAAGTTCACGCGCCGATCGGGTTAGAGATAGGTGCAGAAACTCCAGAGGAGATAGCGGTCAGCATCATCGCAGAAGTCATAATGAACCGCAGAGGGGGAACAGGCGCACCTAAGAAGATAAGGGAAATTGAGCAGGCGGTAGCAGAGAAGGCTTAGCTGCGCTTCAAAAGCGTGAGGGAGCCTTTGATAAGCCTAGTTGTTTTAGCTGCGGGTATGTCGACTAGATTCGGAGAGAACAAGATGCTCTATCCTATTGATGGGGAGCCTATGGTTAGGAGGGTGGTGAATGCTGCTCTCTCTTCCTCGGTAAATGAGGTTATAGTGGTTGTCGGGTTCGAGGCTGAGAAGGTGAAGGAGGCGCTCAAGGGGTCTGGGTGTAAGGTGGTGGAGAACCCTAATTACGCTACTGGTGGGCAGAGTTCATCGGTCAGGTGTGGTGTGAGGCACGTTAATGAAGAAGCGGAGGCGGTTATGATACTTCCAGGAGATGTCGCATTTATAGCCCCTGACATAATAGATAAAGTGGTTGAGGTGTATAGGAGTAAGAGGGCTAAGGTCGTAGTAGCATCACATAAAGGTAAGCCTGGGCATCCGATTCTATTCGACCGAAGTCTCATGCCAGAGATCTTAAGGATAGATGAAGCGGGATACGGGCTTAAGACTGTCGTAAACAGGCATAAGGCAGATGTAGTTTACGTCGAAGCAGACACACCAAACGTACTCCTTGATGTTGATAAAAAAGCTGATTTAAGTAGGAGAAGCTAGACCAGAGCCCTACCGCACTTGGGGCAGAATGTTCTATCCGACTTCACCTCTGCCCCGCAATATCTACATTTAATCACATCACCTGAAAGCACTTTAGTTATGGCTGGCGGCTCCTTCTCGGCACGCTGCTTCTCATAACGCTTAGCTACGAGTACGCCCACTTCTAGGAGTATAACCATGGGCAGAAAGAGCGCTATATCAGCTATAGGTCCACCGTCTGGGGTAATCAGCGCAGTCACTACAAACAATCCTGCGTAGACATACTTCCTATTCTTGGTTATTATCTCTGTGCCAACGATATTAAATTTTACGAGCAGGACAAAGATTACCGGGAAGGTGAATACGAGCCCGCAAAGTATCACCAGCACAAACACGAGCGTGTAGAAGTCCATGACATAAACCAAGGCTTCAACCTGGAGTGCTTCGAAGAAAGGGAGTAAAGCCCAGATCATAAAGGGCGAGAGGATCTTGTATCCGAAGACCGCACCCGCTATGAAGAGAGAGATGAATGCGGTTACAAAAGGGTAGATCATTCTTCTTTCTTCAGGGTAAAGTGCTGGGTCGATGAACCTATAGATCTCGTAAAATATCACTGGGAGGGTCACAGCGAAACCTAGAGCGAATGAGGCTAGTACATATAATTCAAGAGGGGTGGTGATTTCACCAGCTATAAGCTTGACCGAAGCGGGTAGGACGTCCTCTCTTATGTAGGCCAGCAGAACCGAAACAAGAGGCTTAAACACAGGCGGATTATGAAGGAAAGATAGATCTGCGGGTAAGGTCATAAAGATGATGGTTGAAGCTGCCAGTGTGTAAAGAATAATCTTAAGTCTGCTAGCAAGCTCAGCCATATGTTCTTGGAAGGTAAGCTCCTTATCTTTTGACATGCTGCCACCTAACGGTGTGACATCTACGCCGCCTTCTACGGCATCATTCGCCCTTTAATTGTTTGCTTCTAAGCGTAGGAATATGTTGAAATCGAGGTCGCCTAGATGCCATTCGATTTACTGCTGCTGACCGCTCTGAGGTTGCGTAGGGGTTGGAGGTTGGGTGGTGTGTGCCCTCTCTAATATCTCCTTGGAGATCTGCTCTTTAGTTTTACCCGCAGTCTCTATGCCTAGGCTCTTAGCTGTCTGAACAAGGTAGTCATCGCTTGCTGTTTTAGGTTCGGCTGTAGATGCCGGCTCGGGTTCTGGTGTGGGGTTTGTGAATTCTTTTTGTGCTTTTTCGAATTCCTTTCTAGCCGTACCTAAGGCGCGAGCAAGCTTAGGTATCTTATCCGGACCCCAGATCATTATCACCGCAAGTATGGCTAGAATGACTATCCACTCCCAGCCGACTATAGCCACACTATTCACCACACTGTCTATCACAAAGGGGCAGATATAAGGCTTCCCAAACCTCCAACCATCCCTCTTTGAATAGTCGAAAAGATTAAATGCGCTTAGATGTTTGACCGTCACATCAAGCGATGTGGAATGTTCAAAGAACCTACTATGATTTCTTCAGAATCGTTATGTGCACTGTTTCCACTAAACACGATTGAACCCAGTACCATTCAACCGATTTCCGCAAGACTCTTTGAAGCTAAGATTATTTCTACTCAACATACATATACTAAGCACAAGGTACTTTCGCAGAGGGTTTAGGTTTTGCGCACACGCTTGCTTTCTCTACCTCTATTTATCCTCATAATATCTATGCTTACCATCGTATTAGAACTCGACTTTAAACAGACAACTTCGCTAGTCGCTTTCTTAAGCTTCATCTTCGGGACCCTTCTATTCTGGAGGTTCAGGTTATTCTTTGCTCTGGTAGGTGTTGTGATACTTCTTGTCTTGGGCTTAATCGATGTACCCACACTTGTAGGCTTTTCAGGGTTAGATATAATTCTCTTTCTTATGGGTATGATGATAGTGATAGGCTTCCTTGAGGAGAGACAGTTCTTCGAGTATATTGTAGACAGACTCGCAACTCTAGCTGGCGCTTCTGGTGTCAAGCTTGTGGCGGTTATGATGATCTTATCAGCCCTCTTCGCAGCCCTCGTAGACGAGGTTACCTCAATACTTTTCATGTCAGCCTCTATGATACATCTCTGCCTACGTGTAAAGATGAACCCCATACCATTCATAATTATGCTGGTCTTTGCCACCAATATCGGAAGTAGCGCAACCGTTGTCGGTAATCCTGTTGGTGTGCTAGTAGCTTTACGAGGGGGCCTTACGTTCGTAGACTTCCTACGGTGGGCTACACCTATCTCAATAGCTGGTCTAGCAATCGCAGTACCATTATCTGGATTCTATTTTAGAAAAGAGATAAAACTCATGGATGAACGTCTTAAACTCACAGTAACTAAGAGCGTTGAGACAAGCGAAGCTACAAACCAAACCACCAAAGATCTCTTAATATCAGCTCTACTGTTCATCGGAACCATTGCTGCGCTTGTACTACATAATCAGATTGAAATGCTCCTTCACTTAAAGAAGAACACGATGCTAATAGGTACAGCTCTAGCAGCAGCCGCCGTAGCGCTCTTCATAGACAGAGAGAGGGCGAGGCAGCTCGTTGAAAGAAGGATTGATTGGTGGACCCTATCGTTCTTCCTCCTACTATTCGCTTCAGTAGGTACGCTCAACTTCGTAGGGGTTGATCAGAAAATCGCAGTCAAGTTAACCGCACTTCCATTAGGTGAAATCCCCCTGTTGGTACTCTTTACATCACTCGCTAGCATAATGAGCGCATTTATGGATAATGTGTTAGCTGTCGCAACTCTACTTCCAATAGTGGATGAATTGGGCGCCCTAGGGATCAACAACCAACCCTTCTGGTGGAGCGCACTGTTTGCAGGAACTTTCTTCGGGAATCTAACACTCATAGGAAGCACAGCCAATATAGTGGCAATTGGTATCCTAGAGCGGCGGGAGCTAGGTCACATCACTTTAAAAGAGTGGATTAAGCCTGGGGCATTGGTATCTATACCTACTATTGCTGTAGCGTTACTGCTCCTAATCGTTCAGATCCCGTTTATGTAGATGCTTAGTCAGAGATGGGCTTGCAGCATATGAAAAGGTGCTTATCATCTTTACCTAGCCACATCTCATAGTGATTATCAAGCACCAACTCTACGACTTGGCTCCAAGGGAATCTGTACTTATCTAGGATTATGATACGATAACCACCGTATTGGAGCGTTACTTCACCTGAATCGCCTATTATTTCTTTCAACTTCGTCTCGACATCACGGTAAGGTGCCTGCATCTCAGATATCCTCCGTTTCGCCGTCTCAAGTTCCTCTTTATATCTCGATAACATAGATTCGAGCTGAGCGATCCTCTGTTTAAGAAGTTGAGTTTCTTTCTTAGACTCAGCTTCAGCTAGCTTAGCCTCCAGTTCTTTTACGCGTTCCTCCAGCTGCCGCACTCTAGTCTTTTCTACAGAATCTTCGCTCAACCAGTTCATCCTACCTATAGAAAACTCCTTTATATTCTTTATCTTAATTAAATAGAAAAAGTTAACATCTTTCTATGCTATTTTAAATACACAAGGGAATCTTTGCACAATTTTCAGTCACCGCTTAAACCACGCTGTGAAGCACTTCATATCTCATAAAAAAGAGAGGGCACACCAAGCCTTCCAAGTGACTTTCTACAGCTGCGATCTCTTCTCTTAGTTCCTCAACGTATTCCCCGAGTTCTTTTATGCGCTCTTCTTTGGTTAGGATATGCTCGTTAAATAAATAAAGTTAAATATGTTATCAACATAGCTAATGCTAACATGGCTGGGCTTCCGTGGCTGACCCGATTTCTTACCCTCTGGATATTCCTCGCCATGATCATAGGCGTAAGTCTAGGATACTCACTTCCACAAGTTTCTGAAGTAATCGGCTCCTTGAGTATCGGAACCACATCCATCCCAATAGCGTTAGGTTTGATATGGATGATGTATCCTCCTCTAGCTAAAGTTAGGTATGAGGATCTGCGGAAGATAATTACAGCCAGAGGTTCAAAAAAGATGCTGTCGCTTTCGCTAATTCAGAACTGGCTCATCGGACCGCTTCTCATGTTCATCTTAGCTTGGATCTTTTTAGCAGACTACCCTGCGTTTAGGAACGGTATAATTATCGTGGGTTTGGCTAGATGCATCGCCATGGTTATAGTCTGGAATAGCCTCGCTGAAGGGGATAATGAGTGGGCAGCGATTCTTGTTGCCTTGAACTCTGTTTTCCAGATAGTGATGTACTCAATTCTGGCCTACTTCTACATAACCGTACTCTCTTCTTTGATCTCAGGAGAAGGGCTAGTAGTCCAGATATCGTTAGTAGATGTAGCGCAATCTGTAGCTATCTACCTAGGCATACCATTCTTCGGAGGTATGATAACTAGATTCTACCTTTTAAAGAAGAAGGGTAGAGAATGGTATGATAATGTATTCATGCCCAAGCTCAGCCCAACTTCACTATTTGCTCTTCTCTTTACTATAATAGTTATGTTTTCACTTAAGGGAGAATACATAGTCAATCTGCCTCTTGATGTGGCTAGGATCGCTGTGCCACTATTAGCATACTTTACCATCATGTTCTTTGTATCTTTCGCATTAGGCTACTTTTCTAAACTAGATTATCAAAGGACTACTTCACTCGCCTTCACAGCAGCAAGCAACAACTTCGAGTTGGCCATAGCCGTTGCAGTTTCTGTCTTCGGCTTGGCTTCGCAAGAAGCGTTCGCTACTGTGATAGGTCCCCTTATCGAGGTGCCCGTAATGATAAGTTTGGTGAACGTAGCCTTATGGTTCAAAAAAAGATCTACGCCCTGGAATAGCGGTGGCTAAGGCCATTCAGGTTGGGTTCAAACTAAAGGTCCTTTATCCTAGGGAATCTTTTAACTGCAACCTCGGTCTCAATAACATATGGTATAGCTTCACCTAGATCTAGCCTCTGAAGCATCGGTGAAAGCATCTTATCCGCTGGCACCTCGTTGAAATTTGAGCCATATGCTAGAGGCGAAACAGAAGGCAGTACGATGTATCTAGTGCTCTTGTCTTGAAGGTAGATGAATGCTTTGAACCTATGCTTAGCCCCCACATCATCCTTAAGTGTTATAGCTGGATGCTCATGCCCTAAGACCACCTCTTTAGGTAACCTTCCCTCATCTGCTGCTAGTATTTTGTGGCCGTGTGTCAAAACTAAACCACTTAGCTCGAGGTAAGGCTCGTATAGTGGTACATCAAGCTCTTTGAGGATTTTGATTATGTAGTTATCGTGGTTCCCTCTTACCACTAAAACTCTTAGACCTCGATCCCTTAATCTTGAGATTAGTTTCCTTACCCCAAACCACTCAGGTTCCGTTGCTTGTCCGAATTCGTGTTTTATATCCCCGAGTAATATCACTCCTTTGCATCCAAGATCTTTGGCTGGTGTGATTATCTGGTTTATTATTGCGGGTAAGATAGGTTTAGGTATGTGGATTCCTCTGATCTCGTGCTCATCCTCAAGTCCTATATGTAGGTCTGCCGCTACCAGCAACCCTTCCTTCTCAAGTAGGATAGCTGGGTATAGTGATGCAATCGATACTTTGCGTGAAATCTTTATCCTTTCAGCTACTCTTTCTGCTTCCAAGACGCTTCTCCTTTATTCTTCTCATTACGCTGTCGTAGAGCGTCTCAAGTAGAGCCTTCTTATCCTCCATAAGCACTATATCGCTGTAGCCTAGCAGAATAAGGTCGTGTGTAAAAGGTGAAGGCAGATCTGATGTCGGCGCTATAATGAACCTTCTTTTTCCAGCTGCGACTTCCTTTAGAACCTCTTCAGCCGTTTTGACATCCATCACATCCTCAAGCACTTCTCTGTAAGTCTCCTCGGTAACAGGGAAGCCTTCAATATCATCACACAGCTTAAACAATATCTGCGAGTTAGTCTGCTGCCTCGCAACAGTTATCTCATGCCCCTTATAGTTACGCAGCACCATAAGAGCCCTAGTCGCACAGTGCCTAAACCTCCGTCTAACGAGCTCAGTATTTCTGATCGAGGAGATAAGCAGCCTCCTTAGATTCTCTCTGGTTACTTGCTTAACTAGCCACTCCGGATCCACACGTTTTCCGAGAGGTAGGGTTAGCATATACCCTGAATCACTTACAGTGACCATAATGTTAGATCTTAACGTAAGTGCAATAACATGCGCATACGCTCTTGATAATGCATCATTCACCCTTCTACCAAAGGTTGCGTTGAATATTATGTTCTGCCTACCTTCGTTGTCTACATAATTCTCAACCAAGAGGGCGTTGTCACTAGGCATCTCCTCTAGCCCTAGCGTGGTTAAGAAATCGTATTCAGCCTTCACGTATCCTAGGATTGCCTTAGCCGCGTTTAGCGTGCATTTATATTCTCGCAGAATCCAATCTATTATCTCATTCTGCACAACTCTTTCTTTAAGCATCCTAAACACCACGCTTCTGAACTTACCTATCGCTTCACCAAGATCGAAGCTGAGAGGAAGCATCTCACTGAACCAAGTAGGTACAGTAGGTTTGCCCTGCTTGATCGGTGTTACGTATGCCTTTACTCCTTTTGAATATCGATACTCGTAGAGCCTTCCCCCTAGTATGAATATGTCACCTTTTGTAAGCCTCTCCAGAAACTCCTCCTCAATCGAACCCACCCATCTTCCATCTACGGTGTAGACTTTGATAGCTACTTCATCTGGTATAGTTCCTATGTTGGTCGCGTAGATAACTCTTAGAAGCGCTCCTCTTCTGCCGAAGGTTCCTTCTTCTTCATCATACCAGATTTTACCGTAAACCCTGAAGTTCTCTAAGCTCTTATATCCACCGCTAAGGTACCTAAGCAGACGCTTTATCTGATCTAAGGTTAGATCTCTGTAGCAGTAGCTCCTAGTTAAGATTCGGTACGCTTCACCTACTCGCCACTTCTTCTCTATCGCCATTCCAACTATATGCTGGGCCAACACATCAAGAGGACCCTTAGGTATGTAGACCCTATCCAACCTACCTTTTGAAGCCTCTGAGGCCAGCACAGCATCTTCAACCAGATCATCGCGCTCTAAGGGTATAAGCACACCTTCTGAAACTTTGTTCAAGGCGTGCCCAGATCGACCTATTCTCTGTAGGCATCTTGAGATGGACTTGGGTGAACCTATCTGCACAACCAGATCTATGCTTCCTATATCTATACCAAGCTCCAAGCTCGTGCTGGTAACTACTGCTCTCATAGCCCCCTCCTTCAACTTATCCTCAACTTCCTTTCTGATTTCTCTAGATAGGCTGCTGTGGTGGGCAGCTAATTCATCAGCATCCACTGCGTTCAGTTTAGATAGGTGGTAGACTACACGCTCAGTACCAGATCTTGTGTTAGTGAAGATCAGTGTGGTTTTGTGCCTTTCAACAAGAGACTTTAACATTCTATACATTTTAGAAGTAACATAGTTTGCTGAAGTGTGAACCAGATCGCTAACAGGAAGGTCTACTGTGAGCTTTGTAGGCTTCACAAATCTTGTATCTGCTATAACACAATCTCTAAGCACGCCGTCTTCATAACCCACTAGAAAACCAGCTACCTCTTCAAGAGGATGAATAGTTGCTGATAATCCTATGCGAGTAAACCTACCTACACATAACTCCTGCAACCTCTCGAGCGAAAGGGTTAGGTGTACCCCCCTCTTTGAGCTGCACAGCTCGTGTATCTCATCCACTATAACCCACTTAACCGACTTGAGCTTCTCCCGAAACTTCGGTGCGCATAAAACTATTGCAAGGCTCTCAGGGGTTGTTATAAGTATGTGCGGAGGCTTCTTCAGCATCTTAGCCCTTTCTGACGAAGGTGTGTCACCTGTCCTAACAGCGACTCTAATCTCTGGGACCTCCTTGTCTGTCCCTGTTAGTCTAGCAGCCTTCTGAATACCCCTTAGCGTTGAGTTGAGGTTCTTCTCTATATCGTTGTTCAAAGATCTCAAAGGAGACACATAAACCGCATAGACCTCTTCGCCTAAGAGCCCCTTCTTCCCTAGACTCAGCAGCTCATTTATAATCGACAGGAAGACTGCAAGAGTCTTACCTGAACCAGTAGGTGCAGCTATAAGCGTGTTCTCATGGTTCTGGATAGATCTTATGGCGTAGATTTGTGGAGGGGTTAGTGAACCGAATGTCGTAAAGAACCAGTTCGAGACCTCCGGCTCAAGCAGAGCAGCTACCTCAGCCTCTGAAATCGCCTTACCAACCGTTATAGCCAAGAAGGCTCGTCTAGCAGATTAATCCCAAAAGGCAACTTAAAAGCATGTAGCCAGAACACTATTCGTCAGTATAACCCTCCTAGCGTCTCCTGTGTCGATGATAAAGGTCTTGCATCAAACCCTTCTCTGCGAAGATGATCCGCAAATTCCGCTGCAAATCCGTGAAAGGTGTAGACCACCTCTGGTGAGCATCTTTTCACAACCTCTTTGAGCTCAGCGAAGTCACAGTGGTCACTCAGTGGTATAGCGTGATCAGCATTCATCGCATACTTGAAGCTAGACTCAGCCGCCCAACCTGAAAAAGCTATAGTAGCCGCTCCGTACTTCTTCTTAAGATTCGAGATGAAGGCACTTCTCCCACTATACATAGGGGTAACAAGGACCCAAGGTTTCTTATCGAGCAGCCCTCTGGTTTGAGCTTCGTGGTAGGTAAAGATTGGATCAACTGACAGCTCCAAACCTAGGCTCTTGATGGTTGAGTTTATCTTCTCTACAGCTCCATGCTGGTAGAACGGTTTCCAAGCTGAGAAGATGCTGGTTAAGATCTGTGCCTTACCGAGAGGGTAGCCCATTAGTATAACTGGTCTACCGTTTGAGAAATGTTCGGAGATGAGTTTATGCGTTTTGTGGATCACCTCTTCGGTTGAGGGGAAGGTAAACTGCTCTTTACCATATGTGCTTTCAATTATAAGCACTTTACAATGTGGTGTCTCCCCTCCTTTAAGGAAGGCTCTACTTCTAAGCGAAAAATCTCCTGTATAGTAGATCTCGTCGTCTATAAGTAGGCTTCGTGAGCCTAAGATGTGCCCTGAATTAAGCATTTTAAGCCCATCTATCTCAACTACTGGGTTAGTGATGGTTCTACCCCTAGCGTTAGCTAAAGCAATAGTCTCCTTGGAAGCCAAAACCCTCTGCCCCCCCATCTCAAGTAAGTGGTCATAGTGGGCGTGCGAGATAAACACCAAATCGCCTCCAGCAGATCTAGTAGGGTCTAGAAGCAGCCTCCTATCACCATACTCAACTCGGATTCCATCCGCAGCCCTAATGGTTACCTTCCTCAACACCAATTGTTAAGAGTGCTTGGAACTTGTATTTAGAGGATGTGCTAAGCTAGATTTAAAAAGCTCCAGAGAATTTAGTATAGTTGGCATGAAGTTAAGACTTGGGCTTATAGGTAAGACAAATACGGGCAAAACAACCTTCTTCAACGCAGCAACCCTCTTATCAGGGGAAATCTCAACCTATCCCTTCACAACTAAAACCCCTTACGCTGGAACCGCGTTTGCAGTAACGCTATGTGTTCACAGGGAATTTAGAGTAAAAGACGACCCAATTAACTCAAGATGTATGGAAGGCTGGAGGCTCATACCGATCGAGCTGATTGATCTACCTGGTTTAATTAAAGGCGCATCAGCAGGTAAGGGCTTGGGATTCCAATTCCTCACTCACGCAGCTCAATCAGACGCCTTACTCCATATAGTTGACACATCCGGAAGTGTTGATGCTGAGGGTCGTATAACAGAGCCTGGAACTGGAGACCCTGTGGCAGATTTAGGTGACATAGAGGAGGAACTTGTTCTCTGGTATCTTCGCCTTCTCCAGAACAACGCCGATAAGATATCTCGCAGCATCAAAGGGGGAGAAACATTAGAATCAGCCATTAAAGAGGTCTTTAGCGGCATAGGTGTCAAAGAGAACCACGTGAAGACTGCTTTACAGGAATCAAAGCTTATCGGTAAGGACTTTGAGAACTGGTCAGATGAGGAATCTAAGGAATTCTGCTGGATCTTGAGGGACATCTCAAAGCCAACATTGATAGTAGCGAATAAGATGGATCTGAAAACCGCACCAGAGAACTTCAAACGCATCCAAGAAGCCTACCCAGATATGATAGTTGTGCCAGCCAGCGCCGAGGCTGAACTGATACTAAGAAGAGCTAGTGAGAAGGGGCTCATAGAGTATATACCCGGCGAAGAACGCTTCAAGATAGTAAACCAGAATCTGCTAAACGAGAAGCAAAGGTGGGCGCTTAACTTTATCCGAAAAACGGTGTTGGGTCAATTCATGAGGACTGGCGTTCAGTTTGCTATTAATGTGGCGGTCTTCAAGCTTCTAAGGATGAACACAGTCTACCCAGTATATGACTACAGCAAGCTAACCGATAAACACGGGCACGTGTTACCAGATGTGCTTCTTATGCCATCAGGCTCCACGGTTAGAGACCTAGCTAGAGAGATACATACTGACCTAGAGAAGGGTTTGCTTTACGCTATCGACGCTAGAACAGGGCTTAGACTTCCAACAGAATACGAGCTCAAGGATAGAGACGTTTTGTCGATTGTCTCGGTTGGTAAATCAAGAACTTAGAGGCTTCACCTTCTTCCACTTCACACCTTGAGGAGTGTCCTCAAGTAGCACACCACGAATTCTTAACTCTTCCCTTATTTTATCTGCTGTTACCCAATCTCTTCTTCGCCTAGCATCTTCCCTCGCGTTGATTAATGCTTGAAGTTCAGGTTCAAGCTTCGCTTCATATGAAGGTATGACATAGAATATTGAATTGAATGAATTCACGAATGCTCTACATTCATCGAGGTCTCTAGGTGAAGTTTTGTTTTCATCTAGTGCCTTGTTTACTCCTCTCATAAATTCGAAGAACGCTGCAAGTGCAGCTGGTGCATTGAGGTCATTATTCATAACTTCCTCAAACCTTTTCCTGTACTCTTTAATCGATTCTGTCAACCTGTCTTCAGAGGATGATGGTTTCGCTGTAGATAATCTTTGGTTAAATTCATAAAGTCTTTTAACAGTATTCTCTGCTTGAGTTAAGCCTTCAAAGGTGAAGTTCAGCTGATCTCTATAATGCGCTGAAAGTAGAAGGAATCGGATGGCTGATGGGGTGTAGCCTCTAGCTAAGAGGTCTCTGAGTGTGTAGTAGTTACCAAGTGACTTCGCCATCTTCTGCCCGTTGACTAGCAGATGTTCACAGTGAACCCAGTATCTAGCTAAGGGTTTACCTGTAACAGCCTCTGACTGAGCAATCTCGTTTTCGTGATGTGGGAATATGAGGTCAACCCCACCTGAGTGTATATCAAACGTTTCTCCGAGATACTTCATAGACATGGCTGAGCATTCTATATGCCAGCCTGGTCTGCCCTTCCCTAACTCAGTTACCCAGAAGACATCCTCGTCCCCTTCATCCCAAGCCTTCCACAGCGCGAAGTCCCTTACCTCCTCCTTAGAATACTCATCAGACTTTATTCGTTCAGATTTAAGCCCTGCACCTCTAACACCTGAAAGCTTACCGTAGTCTTTGAACGCTGAGATCCTGTAGTAAACTGAGCCATCAGAGAAGTACGCCATACCTTTTTCGAAGAGTTTCTTAATTAAGGAAACCATTTCAGGGATGTGCTCAGTCGCTCTTGGGTATACTTCAGCTCTCTCTATACCTAGTGTGTCAACATCTTGGAAGTATGCCTCAATGTATCGATTGGTATACTCTCTTAGAGAAAGCTTCTGCTCCTTGGATGCTTTTATGGTCTTATCATCGACATCTGTTAAATTCTGAACTTGGAAGACTGAATAACCTTTATACTTCAAATACCTTCTTAGTAGATCTTGGAAGACAAATGTTCGAAAGTTACCTATGTGCGCGTAATCGTATACAGTTGGACCGCAGGTATAGATCTTGACCACTCCTTCCTGTAATGGGATAAATTCCTCTATCCTTCTGCCCAGAGTGTTGAAGAGTCTTAATACCATCGGTTCCAGCCTGTGCTTCGTTGGAGATGTCTGCTGATATTTTATTCTATCACCATCATGGTTAGTGTTGAGCGGACGCCACTTAATGAACGAATTCTTCTCGAAATTGTTTCCTTAAGCCTGTCCATAGTAGGAAGATCAACTTTAACTACGATGTCATATACGCCGTAAACTTCGTTCGCTTCGACGACCCCCTCTATGCTGCGCAACTCCTTTATCAATGCTTTCTCAGAACCGAGCTCAGCATTAATCATAACAAAGGCTATTGGCATACTATCAAATCTAGCAGCGCAGATATATATCTCTTACCTAAACTGGGTTTGGCAAGACTCAAGCAGAAGAACTTAAATACGCCAGCATCACATACCGCACGCAAGGAGGAGGGGAAGTGCGAGGCGATTTACTTTACCGCGAGTGTGATCGCCTTTTCACCGAGCATTAAATCTAAACGACTGCATGAATTATCTCAACCCCCTCTAGAGCGGATCAATCAATCAAAGAGGTGTTTATAGTGGTAGATGTTATAATCTTCAAGTTCGGAGGCTCGGTGCTTGACAGCGACGAGCACATCAAGAAAGCAGCGAATAGAGTTAAAGAAGTGTATTCCAGAGGACTGGGTGTTGTTGTCGTCGTTTCTGCTCTCAGTGGCGTGACTGACTCCTTAATATCAATTGCGCGAAAAGCTAACCCTAACATTACACCAGAAATGCTAGATGAGGTCATCTCTATGGGTGAGCGTACCAGCGTAAGACTCTTCGCAGCGGCGCTCAAAGGCGTCGGGCTAGATGCTGTTGTCGTGGATCCTGACTCATCTTATTGGCCTATCATAACAGACTCCAACCATCTTGACGCCAACCCATTATATGATAAAACGAAGCAGCTTGTTGAGAAGCAGCTCAAGCCTCTAGTTGATTCAGGTAAGATTCCTGTCGTTTGCGGCTTCATAGGAAAGACGTTTGATGGTAAGATTACCACCTTGGGTCGGGGAGGCAGCGACACAACTGCGGTTCTTCTTGGAAGTGCCTTAAAGGCGAAGGAAGTTGTGCTGGTTAAGGATGTTGGTAAGGTCTTTTCCAGCGATCCTGACAAGGTTTCAGATGCAGTACCCTTGAGCACTCTTGACTCAGAAGAAGCATTAGCCCTTAGTCTAGGTGGGGCGAAGTTTCTGCACTATAAGGCGCTGAGTTATAAGGCTGAGAGTGTACCTATATGCATAGCGAGCCTCGACTCGGAAGATAGGGGGACGGTGATAGATGGAGAATCTTTGCTTAATGTGGATATTGAGGCTCAACCAGATCCCATTACCATGATAACCGTAGTCGGTAACATAAATGGCTCACATAAAGCTGTAGGTGAGTTATTGGATACCGTTTACTCTGCGGGTGGCAGAGTTATCTCTATGGGCTCAGAGCCGAAGTCCATAGTCCTATATGTTGTAAACGGATCTAAAGTTCTAGGGAAGATACATTCTTGGGTTGTCTCAACAGGCTTCGGAAAGGCTGTGAGCAGCTATGACAACCTTACTATGGTAACGGTCAAAGCGCCGGCTATGGAGACAAGCCCAGGTATGGTTCAGCGTGTTACTCAACCCCTTGCTAGAAACGGCATAAATGTTTACGGCTTGGTTACAGCCGGTTCATCGATAAGAGTCTTTATTTCGAAGGCTGATAGAGAGAAGTCACTTGCACTTCTCCGAAACGCTCTGATGGTAACTAGTAGAAAGGAGGTGAGCTAGATGGGTAAGAATCTTAGAATCTCTAGACTAACTAGGAGAGGCAAGATGCTCTGCGTACCTATGGATCACGGTATTAGCATAGGTCCTGTTAAAGGTCTTGATACAATATACGATACGATTCAGCAGATCGTTGAAGGGGGCGCTTCAGCCATTCTGATTCATAAGGGAATCATTAAGGGGCTTCACACTCACCCTGGTGCTGGTCTGATTATGCATCTCTCAGCTAGCACAGATACTGGACCATCGCCTAACCGCAAGATGATCCTCGCTGGTGTTGAGGAAGCTATTAGGTTAGGTGCTGATGCTGTTTCCGCACATATTAACATAGGGTGTAAGGATGAGCCTGAGATGTTGCAGGATTTGGGGCTACTTGCTGATGAATGTGACAGCTGGGGTATGCCTCTGGTCGCTATGATGTACCCTAGGGGAGAGAACATAAAGAATCCTTACGATCCAGATATTGTGGCACACGTTGCGAGGATAGGTGCTGAGGCTGGCGCTGACATCGTAAAGACGGTATATACAGGAAGTTCTGATTCTTTCAGTAAGGTTGTGCGTGGCTGCCCTGTACCAGTAGTTATAGCTGGTGGACCCAAGGTGAATAGCGATAGAGAAGTGCTGCTGATGGCTAAGGGAGCGTTAGATGCTGGAGCGATGGGTGTCACCTTTGGTAGGAATGTCTTTCAGCACCCTAACCCACGTGGTATAACGAGGGCGCTTAGCAGGCTTGTGTTCGACAGCGCGGAGGTTGAAGAAGCTCTCCAGGCAGTGAATGAGTGAGATGTTAGAGACCAAAGAGGTTATCATCGAGCCTACAGTCAAACCCGACGACTTAACCAACTTTATAGAAGGTGCTAAAGCCCTTGGTGTAAGGAAGTTTATCGCTAAGCCTATCAAAGGTGTGGATGCGGAGTTTCTACAGCCCTCTGATTCAGCTCAAGAGGTTAAGGGATTGGTGCTGAGAAGAAGAGTTGCTGACAAAGGCGATCTCGAGAAGATCGTTGCTGATGCAAAAAGGGGGGCTGAAGCGGTGCTTGTTGAGACTGCAGACTGGAAGATCATACCCTTAGAGAATCTTATAGCAGAGATTCAGTCAAGAGGCTCCAAGATATATTCCTACGCTTCTTCTCCAGCTGAAATTAGACCGTTGCTTACCGTGTTGGAGCGTGGTGTGGATGGTGTGGTGCTTAGAACTTCTAGCCTCGAGGAGGTTAGGCAGACCTTGGACTATATGAAGGCTGTTTCTCTTGTGCGTCTGGGTTCTGCTGAGGTGGTTGATGTTAAAGAGGCTGGTGTAGGTGAAAGGGTCTGCGTAGATACATCCTCGATGCTTAATTTAGGTGAAGGGCTGCTTGTCGGCAGCAGATCCAACTTTCTCTTCCTGGTGCATAACGAATCTCTAGGTTCGAAGTTTACCTCCCCCAGACCATTTAGAGTTAATGCTGGAAGCGTCAGCAGCTATATACTTTTGCCAGACGGGAGAACTAAGTATCTATCTGAGTTAGAGGCTGGAGACCAAGTGCTGGTAGTGAGCAACAAAGATCCGCCGAAGGTTGCTACTGTTGGGAGAGTGAAGATAGAGCGTAGACCATTGGTGTTGGTTAAAGCAGAGGTAGGCGGGGAGGTTGGGAGTATACTGCTTCAGAACGCTGAGACGATAGCCCTAGTTGAAGATGATGGGAAGATCAAGCCTGTAACGGAACTTAAACCTTGCGACCGCATACTTGCCAGCGTAGTTAAAGCTAAGGGCAGACACTTCGGAGCCTCAGTTGATGAATATATCTTAGAGAAGTAAACCGTCTACGGTGTTGAATCTCAAGAATGAAGATATGCATCTCTATCGGTGCAGAAACTTGCGATTTGCTTAAAAAGAGGGTTGATACAGCTATAAAACTCGGGGCTGATCTGGTCGAGCTTAGGCTTGATTATCTTCGCACCTTTAGTATTGATCGTGTGAAGGATATAGTTGGGCGCATCAGTGATAGGTGCATACTAACACTCCGATCAAGTAGGGAAGGTGGGCGTTTCAGAGGAAGCGAGGAACAGCGCATACCTATCCTCTACGAGCTAGAAGATCTTGAACCAGCCTACATAGATATAGAGTTACATGCGATAACGAAGGAGAGGGGGTTATCTGAAGTCTGCTCAAATACGGTATTAATAGTCTCCAAGCATATCCTCCATAACACTCCCAGCACCTCCACACTAAACCGATGGATCACAGAGGTGTTAAGCTACCAAGGCATAGGTAAGATCGTATCTACTGCAAAGAAGTTCGAAGATAACCTTAGAGTTATGGAGGCTTTAAAGCAGGCTCCTAAAGGTAGGCTCATATCTTTCTGCATGGGAGAAATTGGGCTTGTCTCTAGAATACTTGCCCCACTACTTGGCTCCCCCATAGTTTATACAAGCCTAAATGAAGCTACCGCGCCAGGTCAGATAGGGTTAAGTGAAGCACATAGGCTCTACAGCGTGTTAGGTTATGAAAATAGATTCTGAAACCAAGATCTACGGTTTACTGGGACATCCACTAGAGCATACAGCATCCCCTGCTATGCATAACACAGCCTTCAGAGAACTCGGTTTGAACGCTGTCTACCTTGTCTTTGACGTAAAGCCCTGTGCATTCCAAGACGCGGTAAACGATCTGAAGGCGCTTCATGTATGTGGCTTCAACGTCACGATACCCTACAAAGAGCACGTAATGCAGATGATGACACATCTTGATCTCTCTGCAAAGAATGTGGGCGCTGTTAACACGGTCAAGGTTGAGCAACGTTCGCTCATAGGCTACAACACAGATCTCGCTGGTTTTCTAGCCCCCCTAATAGAACTTGATCTTAAACCGCGTGACTTTACCTTTCTAATATTGGGTGCAGGAGGTGCTGCAAAGGCTTGTATAAGAGCGCTTATAGATGCCGGATGTGAAGAACTAATCGTATTGAACAGAAGCAAAGAGCGCGTCATAACTCTAGCTAAACGACACATCTGCCCCAACCTGAAAGTAGGGCATCTTAACGAACAGAGCCTAAAAGACGCGCTCAGCAGAGCCAAGATAGTGGTCAACGCAACCCCTGTTGGGATGTACCCAAATGACGATGATTCGCTCATTCCGAAGGCTCTTCTAAGGCGTGATCTGATCGTCTACGACCTAGTTTATCGGCCTGTTCAAACCAAGCTCATTAGGGAAGCTAAGGAAGTTGGTGCAACAACTATATCTGGGTACAGGATGCTACTAGAGCAGGCAGCAGAATCTTTTAGGATCTGGACTGGGCTCGAGCCTCCTAAGAAAGCTATGCTGGAAGCTTTGGAGCGTGAACTAGGTGTTAAGCATGATGGGTAAGGCAGAATCCTACGGAGCTATCTCCGTGGTAAATGCTGTTGCAACCGGAATGGGCTGCTCACTCGGCGTAGGCTTAAGAATCGAAGCTGAAGTCAAAATAATTGAAGGCGCTCAAGAGGTAGAGGTTAAACTAGAAGGCGTGGAGCACCAGCCCAAGGATATAGAGAGCGCCAAGACTATGGCGGAAGCGATAGTAGAGTCTCTAGCTGACAGAAGAGTAGGTGCAGAAGTTACCACATACTCAGAGATACCCTTAGCAAGAGGACTTAAAAGCTCAAGCGCAGCAGCTAATGCCATAGCTCTAGCAGCTAAGTCAGCTTTAGATCTCGAGGTTGATGATCTTGAGCTTATCAGAATCGGTGTTAAAGCTGCGATCAAAGCGAAGGTAACTATAACAGGCGCTTTCGACGATGCTTGTGCAAGCTACTTCGGTGGTTACTGCTTAACGGATAACACAAACCTAAAGCTCCTAAGGAGAGAAGATGCACCAGAAGATCTGATAGTAGTGATATACGTGCCTAAAGAGAGAGTAGATAAGCAGACGATAGACAAGCAGATCGTGGAGCGATTCAAACCATACGCTCTAGAAGCATTCAAACTAGCTTCAGAAGGAAGATATCCGGAGGCCTTAACTATAAACGGGTTGGTCTACTCAGCAGCTCTAGGCTTTGACGTTAAAGCGACAACAGAGGCTGTGAAGCACGGAGCACTGGCAGCCGGTCTCTCAGGCACAGGACCGGCTGTCTCGGCGCTATGTAAAAGTGAGTATGTCAACGAGGTATCTTCTGCCTTACAGAGCCTAGGCGGCAGAGTTATCTTAACTAAAGTTAATAATAGACGGGCGAGGGTGTTGAGTTAGTGGTTAGGTTTAGGGTATCTCCTTCAATCGTTAACGGTAAGGTTGAGGCGCCACCGAGTAAGAGCTATACACATAGGGCTGTAGTGCTTGCAGCATTAAGCGATGGCTCCTCTAGGATTAACCGACCTCTTTTGGCTAGAGATACAAACGCAACCATCCAAGCCGTCAAAGCGATAGGCGCTGTGGTTACTAAAGGAGAGAATTTCCTCTCTGTTAAAGGTGTAAACCCCCCTCTGACCCCAGATGATGTAATAAATGCGGAAAACTCAGGGACAACCATCAGGATAATGACCTCCGTTTCAGCATTAGCCCCAAGAGGGTATACCGTGCTTACAGGAGATAGCAGCTTAAGGCAGAGACCGATGCAGCCCCTTCTAGACGCATTGACACAACTGGGTGTAAAATGCTGGTCTACCAGACTTGACGGTAAGCCACCTATAGTGGTGCAAGGGGGTGGAATAAAAGGTGGGATAGCATCGATAAGGGGAGATGTATCATCCCAATTCATATCCTCCCTACTTATAGCTACACCTATGTCTGAAAACGACACAACTGTGCAAGTGGTCGGTGATCTGGTCTCAGAACCATATATCAAAGCAACCGTCTGGACTATGCGTGAATTCGGTGGAAAAGTAACGAACCCTAGGGAAGGGATCTTCTACGTAGAGCATGGGCAACGATATGAGCCGACCGAAATAGATATTCCTGGAGACTTTAGCTCTGCTTCTTTCATATTGGCATCGGCAGCGCTTACTGGAGGCGAAGTGGAGGTCAGTAACCTTTCTTTGAACCAGCCTCAAGCAGATAGATACATCTTAGAGATTCTGCGAGAGCTTGGAGCTGATGTGAAGGTAATAGGCAACGGAGAATCCATTAAAGTTAGAGGATTAGGAGGGCTGCTGAAAGGCGGGGTATTTAACTTGTCAGATTGTCCGGATCTACTGCCAGTAGTCGCTGTGTTAGGGTTAAGGTGCAAGGAGGGTCTGGAGGTAAGGGGAGTAGCGCACGCAAGATACAAGGAAACCGATAGACTAACAGGGGTAGCTGAAGAGTTAAGCAAGATGGGTGCCTCAGTATCACTATACGAGGACGGGTTAAAGATCAGAGGCGACAAACTACGCAAATGCACACTTGACTCAAGAGGAGACCACAGACTATTCATGGCGTTCTGCTTAGCCGGGTTAGTAACACAAGGTGAATGCGAAGTTTTAGGTGGTGAGAGTGTGGATGTCTCATACCCAACCTTCATAGAAGATATGAAGAAGATAGGGGCGTCTCTAGAAGTGGTGTAAAGATGCCATCAAACCTTTTGGGTGAGCGCTTCGCTGTTATGAGTTTTGGTGAGAGCCACGGTAGATGTGTAGGCGCAGTTATAGACGGCTGCCCAGCTGGTTTACCTATACGGATAGAGGAGATTCAACGTGAAGTAGATCTCAGAAGGCCGAGCAGCCCAATCTCAACAACTAGGGTCGAATCAGATCAAGTAGAGATACTCTCAGGCGTCTACAATAATAGAACCACGGGCGCACCTATATGTATGGTTGTCTGGAATCGCGATGTAGATTCAACCCCATACGAGTGGATCAAAGACACACCGAGACCAGGGCACGCGGATTACCCCGCACGTAAGAAATATCGGGGGTTTGAGGACTACCGAGGTGGGGGACGATTCTCAGCTAGAGTGACTGTTGGGTTCGTGATGGCTGGCGCTGTAGCGAAGAACCTTCTACGTAGATGCTTAGGTGTGCGCATAGTAGCCTACACGAAAGAGATCATTGGCATAAGAGCTAGCGATATGGCTATAGATGAAATAGAGCAGCGTAGGTACCTTAATGACGTAAGATGCCCAGACGAAGAAGCCGCGCGACTCATGAGAGAAAGGATACTTGAGGCGAAAAAAGAGGGTGACAGTATTGGCGGTATTATAGAGTGCATAGTAGATGGTTTAAAGGTTGGTATAGGAGAGCCTATCTTTAGCTCTCTAGACAGTGAGCTCAGTAAAGCGATATTCTCAATACCTGCTGTAAAAGGGGTTGAATTTGGGTTAGGATTCACAGCAGCGAGAGTCAAAGGTTCTGAAGACAACGACGGATACACCGTCAAGGATGGTAAGATAGTAACCTTAACCAACCGCTCTGGTGGAGTGCTCGGCGGGTTATCAACAGGTATGCCTCTGGTGTTCCGCGCTGCATTTAAACCGCCCTCCTCAATAGCGAAGAAGCAGAAGACCGTCGACCTTAGATCTATGCGTGATGTGGAGATCATAGTTAAGGGACGCCACGACCCCTGCGTTGTACCCAGAGCTGTCCCTATAGTTGAAGCGGTAACAGCGATAGTATTAGCAGATCTATCTTTAAGAGGCGGTTATATACCAGCGGTACTAGACTAGTGGGCTGAAATGGAGAGCAGTAAACGGCTTAAAGAGGTTAGAGAGCAGATAGCTGAGAAGACACGAGTAATAATTGAAACCTTCTGCCAAAGGGCTCTTTTAGCGAATGAAATAGCCTCCCTAAAAAGAAAGCTCAATCTACCTATAGATGATTATCTAGTAGAAAAGAAACTTGCTGAACAAGTTAGGACCATTTGCCTAAAATTTGGTTTAGATCCAAACAAAGCACTGAAGCTTCTGAATCTTCTTATCTCAGAATCAATCTCTTTACAGAAATCATCACACAACCCTCTAATCACGCCCACAACCGTATTCGAAGAGACCAGGCGCCTGGAAGAGCGGGGATTGAAAGTGATTCATCTGGAAGTTGGTGAGCCTGACTTCGGACCACCGCAGAGAGTAGTGGATGCTACAGTAAAAGCTCTAAAGGAGGGGCGTACACACTATACATCACAGTACGGCATACCAGAACTAAGGAGGGCTTTAGCGGATAAAATGAGTGAAAGATGGAACGCATCTATAAGATCAAACGAAATCCTAGTTACACCAGGTGGAAGAACTGCTCTAGTTCTTGCACTCTCAGCTACATTAACACAAGGTGACTCAGCCATAATAATTGAGCCTGCTTGGCCAGCTTATAGAAAGTGTGTTGAATCACTTGGGTGTAGAGCTAGGGTCGTGCACACACAGCTTGAAGATGGATGGGAGCCTGATGTATCCAAAATCGAAGACTTGGTAGATGAGACAACAAAGGTTATTATCATAAACTCACCTTGCAACCCTACGGGCAAGATATTTGCAGGGAAAACCGTGAAGTCAATAATAGATGTGGCAACCAAACATAAGTTAACTATATTGAGTGACGAGGCGTACGCAGAATTCTCATATAGAGATCGCTACAGCCTACTACCAGAAGACTGCGCAAAAATAGTGGTAGGCACCTTCTCCAAAGCTTGGGGGATGACAGGCTTCAGACTCGGATACCTAATTACATCAAGCCAAAGATGCACCGCTATAGCAGAACTAGCTGGAGACCTCTACACCTCAGTCCCCGAGCCGATTCAGATAGCTGGTTTAGCCGCACTGGAGTGCTTTGATGAAGTAGATTTATACGTAGCACAGATGAAGAAGAGATGCGAGTTCATAACATCCATGCTCAAATCTCTACCAGTAGAATTTAAAGAACCTGACGGCGCCTTCTACATCTTCTTCAAACTTAACAGCGAAGTGAATGCTGATGCATTTGTTGAGCAGCTGCTTAGAAAGCATCTAGTAGCTCTAACACCTGGCTCCGGATTCGGCAACTATCCTCAGTTTGTTAGGCTATCCTTCTGCAGACCTGAACAGGAGCTGCGGGAAGGGGTAGCGAGGATGCGTGAGCTGCTGCTGTGAAAATAGCGGTAATAGGCGCTGCTGGCAACATGGGTAGGTGGTTCACAAACTATTTTATTAAAAAGGAGCATAACGTTAAGGTCTACGATAAGAGAAGAAGCGACGCCAAGTACTTGGCTGAAGATGTTGGTGCGGTATATGCATCTACATTAAAACAGTGCATAGATGGCTGCGATGTGATCTTCCTTTCGGTACCTATAGAGATTACGTCACGCATACTCAAGAAGATAGGGAAATTTATAGAAAGCAGTACACTGCTCGTGGAAATAGCGTCAATAAAAAGCGGTATAATCTCAGCTTTGAGGGAACTGCCTAAACAGATCACACCGCTCTCGCTACATCCTTTATTCGGTCAAGGTTTGAGCGATTTGAAGTCTGGACGCTTGATCGTTGTTGAGGTAAATGATCTGCAGCTTGAAACTGAGTTAGCTAATGAACTCTTTCCAGAAGCGCATCTCGTTAGTTGTAGTGCGGAGGAACACGATAAGATGATAGCCTACTCTTTAGCTTTACCCTACTTTCTTAATCTTGCTTTTGGAAAATGCATATCGAATCTCAATGTAGCGAAACTAAGGCAGTACGCTGGGACAACGCTCTCCGTCCAACTTGATCTGTTGGAAGCGATTATCCAAAGTAGCAGGCACCTTATCCCCACTCTATTAACGAAGAACCCCTATTCAACAGAAGTGATCAACCGATATCTAAAAGCAGCCGAGACATTGAACCAACATCTAAACAAAGGAGTAGAGTTAGAGAACATCCTAAGCAGGTTGGAGAAGAAGTTGTCTTCAGATCTAGCATACCGAGAAGCCTATCAAAAATTGTACAACTTGACCGAGAAGAGAGAGGAGTAGCAACAGAATACCGAGCATATGCTCAGAGGTGCAGCCCAAAAGATTGTGCAAATTCTTCGAAGCGAGAGTACGCTATAAGAAACTGGCGCCCTTGATCACTAATTCTATATCTCACACCTCTCTCTGCATTGACCTCTTCGATGAGTCCACATCTTAACAAATCACTTAGTAAGCGGCTTAAACGTGAATATGATATGTTACCCCTTCGAAGTAGGGTTGTTATGCCAACACCCTTAGACTCAGCATCAGACTCCTTAGCAATAGTAAGTATATCGATCACGATGCGCAAAGAGTTTCTATATACCATTTTTCAAATCACCTTTTAGTGAAGCGAACCTAACAAGTGGGGCGAAGAGGGTCGAGAGCCCGAGCAGCTTCAGAAGCAAGGAGGTGGAATACCAGAACGGCCAAGATAACTCAACGTAACTTATCCACTTCAGCAGCTCGCTTATAGCGAGGAACACTAGGCCAAGAGATAGCACTAAAGTCTCAGCCCTCCTCGTCTTGATATACGCTATAGCTGTCTCCAACGACCCATATATTAGTAGGTAAAAAGAAATAGACTTCAAAGCAGCTGAAATTTGAATAACAGGTAAGCTTAGTGGAAGTAGAAGAAGAGGCATAATTAAAGCCTTCTGAGTAGCCCTAACATTAAGTATATATGAGAAGGCTAAGAAGAAGAACCCTAGGGCTTCAAAGAAGCTTGAGGCGATAGTAAAGAAGGCTGCCATGAATGCTAGGATGGGAATAACGCCAACGTACCCAAATATAGCAAGCGATTCGCAGGTGAAGCCTAGAAATAGGAACATAAATGCTGAGGTAAGCCTTAGTAAAGCGGGGCTGCCAGTCTCCCTATATCCGGTTAAAGAAATATAGCCTATGGATAGCCCTATGAATGCCCCGATTAGAGCTAGGACTCCGTCCACTACGAGTAGCATAGACGACAAGGCCCCTAAGCTCCGCTATATGTAGCCTAAAAGGTAGTATTAAAGCCTTCTTTGCCTATTAACCTAGACAAGCAGCTCAGCTTGCTACATCTTTAAGGGGTTATGACCCTTAAATTTTTATACCCTTTTATCTTAGTCAGTAGTAGGAATATGGTGTCAGAAGAAAGATACATTACCGCTGCTCCGATAGCGTATCCACCGGTGATGTGATGGCCGAAACATGCAGTAAGTGTGGTCTTCCCCGTGATCTATGCGTCTGTGAAGAACTTAACAAAGAGGAGAGTAGGATCATTATTAGGCTGGAGATGCGGCGATTCAAGAAGCCGACTACGATGATAGAAGGGCTTAATCTAAAACGTAATGACTTAGAAAAGCTTGCGCAGAGCCTTAAAACAAAGCTAGCCTGCGGAGGCACCGCAAAGGACGGATATGTGCTTCTACAAGGTGACCACAGAGACTCCGTGAAAGAAGAATTGATAAACATGGGGTTTAACAAATCATCAATAGAAGTGCAGTAGTGAATCCTTTGAGTGAAGAAGAAAAAGTAGAGCGGTTGGTTAGGAGGTCTCCTACTAGACTACAAGTCAAACTCTGCCCTATATGTCTTAAGCCGCTTAAGCAGCTATCACAGCTTGGTGGCTGGCTCACCCCAGACTACTACTACTGTGAATCTTGCGGCTATTCGGGTTCTGTGGCCTTTGAGTCAGTTAAGGATGAAGATAATGAGTAGCCTATGTTCCCACTTCGATCGATTCAAACAGCTTCGAGAATAGTATTTTTAACTCTGCTTCTAATCTTCTTAGTCTTTTTCACAGTTTCTTTCCCCATAGGAGTTTACGTATCTCTTACTTTTCTTAACAATGATGTGCCTCAAACAATAAGAACGCTACCTCTATTTGTCTTCGGCCTAGCAGCACCAATCAAATCTACTATCAACGCTCTTACATTCATCGCTCTGCTTTTAGCATTCTACTTGTCCCTAGTCTACATAGCATCTAAAGGTCCTTCAAATCTTTACCAAACCCTCAGGTTAGTCTATTCCAAGGGTATAAGTTTCGTGCGGAACAACACACTCATTATCGTATGCACCATCTTTCCACCGCTTCTTCTCATAGAGGTCGGGTTAGAATACCTACAAGGACTCTTTGGTGTCCCAACTGGTGCACTACCTAAAACCGAACCGCTTCTTGACTTCGCTCTCCTAACATACGCACCAATAGCTGAAGAAATAGGGTTCAGATTAACGTTGATAGGAATAGTATCTTCTTGGATTCCTCTTTATTATGGTGATGCTAGAGCCGCTCTACATACTCTTTGGCGACCTTCCGCCTACATCAATATTGAAAATACTCGGACCAGAGTACTCTTGAGTTCCCTGATAATCTTTTCATCTCTAGTCTTTGGTCTGGCGCACGTATTATACGGCGGAGGCTGGGAACTTGGGAAGATCTTTCCGTCTTTCGTTGCTGGTCTATGCTTGGGTTGGCTCTACGTTGAATTCGGTTTTCATGCTGCCGTTCTTCTACACTTTCTCTTTAACTACTTCGCAGCCTCCTTCGATTACTTCACTGAACTTGTTAGCTCAACGCTGGGTGATGCAGTTTTAGCGACGGTCTACTTGCTCGGCGCTGTGGTATTTGTTTGGTTAGCTCTAAGGGCCCTCTCTTCTCGTCAAATATTAGGAAGGATTAAATCTAGTAAGACAGAAACCTAGTTGTGCGTCAGATTGTGTGTCTTAGGTAAAGATAGGCTATTAGCTCTGATTGAAGAGAACAAATGCATCTACCCATTCGATAGAGCCCTCTTAGACGGCGACGGATACATCTTGACCGTCAAAGAAGAGACCACGTTAAACTACTTAGAGCACAAGAATCTTGTATCTTATGAGATCGTCTTCACCCCGCCAGATATAGTAGCCCACTTGACAGCAAAGAGCAGATATGGTAGAATGGGTTTATCATTCCTTAACGCGGCAAAAGTTCATAGCGGCTTTGTAGGTAGATTGGCGCTGGAATTAGTAAATCTAAATAATAACAGAACACCCATTACTATAAAGAGAGGAGATCCGCTGATGCATATAGAGTTTATGACCCGAGAAGGTGCTGCCTCACCCTATACGGGTGACTATCTCTTCCAATACATGACCGAAGAAGAAGTGTTGATATACCTAGACTTAATAAACAAGAAGTTTCCGGAACTCTTCCCAAAAGGATTTTTGGAAAAGAAAGCCAAGAATCGAGTTCTAGTATCTGACTTCTAGAAGGAGAGATAGGAATGGCTGGTTCGGAACGCAGTGGTCCCATAAGCGGTAAACAACATTCGCTTGTAGCGTCTCGACTTGCATCAGAAATCCAGAAGACCATCAACACTGGGTTAGCTTCAATGAAAGTTATGAAGCAGGTCGATGAAGTTATTAAATCCAACTTTGAGCGGAAGATAATTGCTGTGCTTAAGAAGATCGATAAGCTGCTAAACAGCAACGCTAGATCTAAGTTCGGAAATAGGATAGGGCTACTTTACGTCAAGATCGTATCTCTACAAGAGCTTGTAAAGAGCAGCGAAGAAGGATATCGGCTCATCTGCTCACCAAAAGGGCGCGTTAAGGTTTCTGTAATCAAAGAACTTTTGAAGATTGATGAAGAAATAGCCCAATTTATAAACACTCTAAACGAACTTATCCCTCTAAAGGCAGCGGTTAAAGAAGAAAGTTTAGGTGAAGCAGAAGAGATTGTAGAAGACCTATTCTCTCTTCTGCATAGAAGGGAAAGTCTACTAGCGAAGCTTAAGCAGACTAAAGGTTAAGCGCGGCTTTAAGACCTTTGTATCTATTTCTAATGGTAACCTCTGTTACACCAGCAGCTTCAGCAACATCCTTCTGGGTCTTGTTCTCGCCTTCTAGTACGCAGGCGACATAGAGAGCTGCCGCTGCTAAACCCATCGGATCCTTACCCGCTGATGTTCTCGTCTCCGCGGCTTTTCGCAGGATTTCAAGTGCTTTTCTTTTGGTCTTCTCAGATAATCCAGCTTTACTTGCTATCCTCGAGACACACTTTGTCGGGTCTACGACTGGCATCTTAAGATCCAGTTCTCTTAGCAGAAGTCTGTAGCATCTCGCTATATCCTTCTTCTTCACATTGCTTACTTGAGCCACATCTTTAAGGGTTCTAGGCGTCTCAGTATCTCTGCAAGCGGCATATAAAGCGGCTGCTATGAGTGCTGAGATAGATCTCCCTCTGACCAAGCCTTTCTCCAAAGCCTTTCGGTAGATGTAGGCTGCCTTCTCTATGACCGCATCACTCACACTAAGTTTATCCGCTAATCTATCGAGTTCGCTGAAGGCTTGCCTAAGGTTACGATCGATGGGCTCATGTACTTGGCTTCTACCATCCCATGTTCTTAGCCTCTCTATTGTAGCCTTCATAGAAGCGGGTAGAGCTTTACCTGATGCATCCCGATCCTCAATTCCTATCATAGTGGCTAGCCCCATATCGTGCATAGCGAGGGAGGACGGCACGCCAGCTCTGCTTCTATTCTCTTTCTCTTCTTTTGAGAAGGCTCTCCATTCTGGTCCAAGCTCCTCTATCTTCTCCTTAACCACGTAACCACAGTTGCTGCAGAATAGTTCGCCGCCAGCTGTATCCATAACCATCGGGCCCTTTCCGCATCTAGGGCATCGTTCGATAGACTGCCGTAATCTATATAGGTTTGCGTAGTCTTTGTTTTCACTCATTTCTGCCACCAGAAGACTTTTTATTACAGCTTTATGATAGAACAGGCTTATTAATAAACTTTACTAGATACATAGTTTTGACGGGTCTTGAAGGGTGATGAAGGCTTTGAGGAACCTTTTTGCAGCTTCTACTGCTGTGTTTGCTCGGAATGGAGTTATGGAATATTATGATTGACTTCGGTATCCTGGAGCACCTTTTGAGATTCTGTGCATTTCAATGAAGACTTTTATGTTTTGAAGCTTGCGTGTGCTGTAATCCAACTTTACAAAGATTCTTTGTATCATAAGTAGAAATGTTGGATTAAAACGGAAAGCCAGTCGATTTCCCAGACATGATGAAGCGAGAATTTTCGATATATATAGGTTCATAAAATATATTGATGTGATGAGCATACCCATAAAATGGTATGATATCGTATGGATTATCGTCTGGATCGTGCTCTCAGCCTTCTTAGGTACATTGTCTTTCGGTCTTTTAGCGGAAGGTTTCTTGAACACTGGTCGGATGTTCGCTTGGATCTTTGCCGCTATATTGATAATTCCTCCTATACTAAGATTCATCTCAGTAATTATCGCGAGGAGAAAAATTACAAAAGGCGGTGGAAGCTTTGGATAACCACGTAAGAAAGACATATGAAAAGCTAAAGGCTTTAATCGGGCCAACTAGAATAAAAGAGCTTCTAGAAGAAAGGAAGAAAACAGTTGTCCATGTTTCGAGACGCAGTTTTCTTGCCTCTTCAGCCCTAGCTTTAGGATTATTAGGTTCACTCATAGCTCAAAGAGCAAACGGTGTGCTTTCGGGAGGAGATCTTGAGAAAAGCTTAGCGCTGCTTGATAGAAGCGCACTGGAGGTGACGACAGATGTGATGAAGTCGAGAGATGAGTATCTTAACTGGCTGGGTGTGAAGAAGGTTGATAGACCTACTTATGAGCGTTACATAGTTCAAGACCCTCTGCCTCCTGTGGATTCAGCTAAGCTGAGTTTCGGAAAACTTACACCTGAAGAAGAGGAACCTCTCCTAAAACGTTTCCCTCCAAAGCAGGCTGATCCAGCCACAATGGATGTAGACACCCGAATTATCTTTGAGTTAGGTCAAGCATTGAGGGTCATGAACACGAAAATCTATGAACTACGAAAGCAATATAGACCAGTATCTCAAGCTAAACTTCCAGTCTCTGATCCAAGCAAAATGGCCTTCATCATCAAGAAATTTGGAACTATGCTAGGCGCAGCCTACATAGGTATAACCAAAACAAAGCCAAATATCCACATAAGTACTAGCACAAAAGAATATTACGAGAACACAATCGTAATTGCCGAAGCTCAACCTCTACATTGGACAAGAGCAGTCACTGCACCTGGCACATCCAGCCCTTTCTCGAGCCCAGTTTCCTTTTACGGTTACAGTAGGATGGCATTCAATAGCCAGATACTTACAGAGTTCATAAGGGGGTTGGGGTACAATGCATTTGGCCACGGTACTGAAGGGATTTTCCTTATTCCAATGGCGATAGATGCAGGTGTAGGTGAAGCAGGGCGAATCGCTAGAGTGGTCGCACCTGACTACGGAGCTACAATAAGATTGGCAGCGGTAACAACCGATTTGCCGCTAGAATATGACAAGCCTATCTCCTTTAACCTGCATGAATTTTGCATGCGCTGTGAAATATGCGCGGATGTATGCCCATCCGGTACTAGACCATACGGTCCGCCAGGTCCGCCTAGGATGAGTCTGAACAGACCTGGAATGAACTTTTGGTATGACGGCCCAGGTTGTCGTGCCTATTGGAACGCAGGTGGCAACAACTGGTCTAGCTGCTATAGATGCCACGCATTCTGCCCCTGGTCAGAACCCCGCACTTGGTACCATGACTTAGCAAAATGGGCTGCCATAAACACAGGATCGGTCGGTATCGATATGCTGGTATCTATGGCTAAGGGGGATCTACACAACCTTGAACTGAAACCATCTGAGGTACTATGGGATCCTAAGTCTCCAGCTTACCCTATAGGTCAAAGAATGTAGAGGAGTTTAATCAGCGATACAGAATAGTAGACGTTAACCATATTCGCAACAAGGATATATCGCCGTTATAATACTAGTTAAGGAAGGTTGATGCGCTGAAGCTAGATTAATATGCTGCAGTATAAGGGGTTAGTTTATGATGGAGCTCAACCGCTTAGGTTTCATAAGATATAGAATTAAGGTTTCGGATACCGATACTGGTGGCAGAGTCTTCTTTCCAAGCTATGTTAGGCTACTAAACGAAGCGATACTTCATATGTTTAGGGTGCGCGGGATAACTTTACACCCAACTTTTTCCCTGACCTATGTGAATAATGAACCTCTTGAGGGGCATTTTGTTGTAGGCGAATACTTCTGCCGCATAGAGGCGCCTTCCCAGTATGACGATGTTGTAAAGATAGAGGTTTGGGTTAAAAAGCTGGGAGAACGATCCATAACCTTCGAGGGTAGGATGCTAGATGAAAGCAAAGAAATAACCTTAGCGAAGGGGTCCATAACTTACGTATATGTCCACAACGATAAATCCAAGGAGATCCCTAAGGAAATTATAGAACTTATGCACTCAGAGCCAACACATTTAGAAGACTACTTCTAATGATCACCTTTAATCGCCACCTCGGCTTTATATGCTCGCAAGACTCGGTTATGTTTATCTCTTTACGCTAAAGTTAAAAGGAAGCTTTATACGGTTGAGAAGAAGGGTTGGTTAAACTTCTTGTGGTAGGGCATGCTACAATAGATCACATAGTCACACCTACACTCGATCTTGAGTCGCTAGGTGGACCTCCAGCCTACGCTGGGCTTATGGCGAAGAGGTTAGGCGCTGATGTTGATTCTGCCACAAAAATAGGGCTAGACTTCCCAGAATACTACACCCTTTTCTTATCAAGGTATATCAACATACTCAGACCAGCGCTTTCGAAAACCAAACTCACCACAAGGTTTCTAATTCAGCAACACAGCAGCGGTCGAATCTTAAAGTTAGTCAGTAGATGCGAAAATATCGAAGAGAATCAGATACAAAATGAAGATTATGATATATGTGTGTTAAGCCCTGTAGCGGGAGAAGTCTCTAACCAATTAGTTTCTGCTGCAAGGAGAGCAGCCAAATATCTTTTCGTAGATCCGCAAGGTTTCCTTAGAAGGTTTGACCAGCAAGGCTTTTGTGTGCTTTCAGATATGGATAGAACTGTTCTAGAGCAAGCCGATGCGTTGAAGGTGGATTATGAGGAGATGCGGAGCATAACGGGTTTGGATGATCAGACGCAAGCCTTGGCTAAACTTCACTCTCTAGGACCGAAGGTAGTAATCTTAACATCCCATATAGGATATGTTACACTTTCTTTGGAGAATAAGATCTATAGAATACCTATCCCCGCTCTTGAGTTTGTGCGCGACTCAACAGGGGCAGGTGACATCTTAGCTGGTGCTTACGCCGCTTCCTTCCTTCAAGAGAGAGATGTTTTGTTTGCTGCCTGTGTAGGTGTTTCGGCGGCTACTCTCTCAATCAGGGGTGTTGGTATATCTAAGATACCCAGTCGTGAGGAGGTCTATGAGCTGGCTAAGCGAATATTGGGTAGCGTTGAGGATTACTAGCCGACACCTAATAGTCTGAGCAGGTTGGTGTAGATGGCTAACGCCTCATCCTCGCTCTTAACATTCTTTAAGAGCATCCTACCCTGCCTAAATAGGCTTACTTCAACTCCATTATATTCAAAGACAAGTATGATAGGAGAACTGGCTAAAACCTTATAGCCGCTTATCTTCTGCAGAGCCTCATTCAAATCTATGCTTAGTGGCTTAGGTGGGTTAACATTAACAGTATCCCTACCGCACATCCAAGTCAATCGCTCTTTTCGCTCAGCTACCTGCTCAACCCTCTGCTGACAGACTCTGCATCCCTCTGTCTTCGTTAATTCGATTGTTAGGAAATCCATCCTCCTGAAGTCGCAGATAAGTAGCCTATTCTTCAACCCATTATCTATTCCAGCTAAAAGCTTGATCACCTCTAAAGCCTGTATAGCAGCTATAGCGCCTGGTGTAGCACCTATCACCCCCCTAGTAGAACAGGTTGGTAATATCTCGTCATCTAACCCTGGGAAGACGCATTCTAGGCAAGGTGTTTCAGGTGGATGGAAGATGGTCACATTCCCTTCTAAGCCTAAGGCACCTCCGAAGACGTAGGGTATTCCCCGTTTAACACAGGCCTCGTTTACGATGTATCTTGTGCTCATGTTGTCCAAACCATCTACTACACAATCCAGACCGTCAACGATGCTATCTATGTTTGAGCGTCTAACATTCTCAGGAACGATCTCTACCTTTACATCTGGATTCATCTCATTGAGCTTCTTAGCAGCTACCTCAACCTTTGGGTACCTTAGGTCCTTTCTAGTGTACAGCGCTTGCCTGTGAAGGTTATGTAGCTCGATGGTGTCTTGGTCCACTAGCCTAAGGTAGCCTACTCCAGCTAGGGTGAGGTAGAGGGACGAGACGCTACCTAGCCCTCCTACGCCTATTACTGCAACTTTGGCTCTGCTGAGCCTACGTTGCCCCTCTAAACCGAGCTCCGGCATGGTTATTTGGCGTAGATAGTATTCGCTGAAGGTGCGGGGTTGCATAGGCTTTGGTCATTTGCTATTGAATATAAACTGTGTTATGATGTCTTTTAACTCTACGGAAGTATCTCTAACCTTTTAACATCTTCTCCTCTTGGATAGTATGCTTCTATGGAGTGGTCTAACATAGATACGATCAACCAGACCATAGGGTTGACCTTCATGTAGTGTAAATCGATCTCAGAGGGCTTGGGCGGTGCGAGATGTGAATGATAAACACCTATGACATCTAAATGAAGCCTATCTGCTACGTCGAATACATTGAACACTTCTGATGGTGAAATTTCAAAAGCCAATGGTGAATCCAATGTGTTATCAGTTGGGATAATCTTCATAACAACAGCAGCTTCATCTTGAAACTTGCCTAAAAGAAAACCGCAAGCCTCCTTAGGTCGAGCACTTTCAACCAAATCATTAAGATACGTTCTATCTGCAAAGCTCAAAAAGAGGTACATCAAAGATATTAACGGCGAAAGTTCCCCAAAAAGCTTAAGATTTCGTTGGAAGCACCACTTGCATATGAGTGGGGAAAAGGATACATTGAAGCGTAAGCCAAGGAGAAGAACTACCACCCCTAGAAAGACAACGAGAAGAAGAGCAGCTGCTGCTAAAACTGAGAAGACAAAGCCTAAGATCAAGGTGCCTAAACCGCAAGGTGAGCCGCCAGATCCGATTGTAGTTAGAAGACATAATATTCGTGTTAAACAAAGGGTTGGTAAAGGCTTCTCCAGAGGCGAGTTGAAGGCTGTTCAGTTATCTGTAGATCAAGCACGAAAGCTGAAGCTGAGAGTTGATGAAAGAAGGACTACAGCCCACAAATGGAATATAGAGGCGCTACAACGATACCTAAGTCTGGAAGCGACTGGATAAGCGCTCGTGCATAAACAAATATTGCTGAGCGTACCCAGCATATTTGCCGAAATATTCTATCATTATCTTTCTGATCTTATTGTAAAGCGCCCCATCCAAAGACCTCTTTAGTTTCAAGTTATCTATTAGGTTAGCTTCAAAGAGATGAGCATAGTGGTATAATATACTTTGTCTAACCCAACGATCTATTGGAAACGACTCAAATTTATTGAATCCAAAGAGTAGAATACAGTCAGTTGCCTTCTCACCTACCCCTGTGAAGATCTTGCTCAGAAGAAGGGCTCTGGCCGATTCGTAGCTCTGCTCAGCAAGGCTACGTATCAAATCTGGTTCACTTACCACTACTCTAGCAGCCTCTCTTATCCACTGAGCTCGATAACCAAAGCCCGCTTCCCTTAAATCATCATTTTTGATCTCTAATATAGCCTGTGGGGTAGGGAATGTATACATCAGCACATTGTTAAATATCTTCGGCGAACCCTTTCTTTGGCAGAGTTTGTTTAGGGATGATTCAACTCTTTTTAAGTTTATGTTAGTCGCTGTGATGAAGGAGATTATGGTCTCCCAAGGATCTTGCCTCATTATTCTAAGTCCTTGGTAATTCTTCAGTATTGTCTCTATATGTCTGTCTTTACTTATGGACTCATAGATTCTAGGGAGGTCGTCTACTAACCCAAAGTATCTTAAGATCGTCTTCTCGCCTAACTCTTCATCAGATTCGATTTGAAGCTTATCTTTGATTTGAGTTGCTTTGACTGCTGCAGAACCTATCATACCGTACCAAGAACCCTCTATCTTACGCCATCTGAATGCCTGTCCAGAATTTAGGGTATAATCGAGATTAAAAGGTTGAGATAGATTTATTGTAAGCTGCATAAGGGCGTTCTCTGTGCATAAACTAATAAAGTTATTTGGATAGTGGAAGTATGTTGACGCTAGTCCGCAAAAGACCCGTTGCAGTAGACATCGATGGTACATTAGCGGATGTTATACCGATGTGGGTTAAGGTGTATAATGAGGAGTATAATAAGAACCTAGACTATAAGAGCGTGAATAAATGGGCCTTTTGGGATGACCTAGGTATATCTACAAGTGAATTCTTCAGAATCTTCTCTAAGGCTTGGTCGAGGTGGGAGGAGATAAAGCCTACAGAAGAAGATGTATCGCAGACTATGGATACCTTGAGCCAGCTCTGCTCGCTCGACATAGTCACTGGAAGAACAGGAGATACTTTAGGGTATGTGAAGAACTGGCTAAAGAAGCATCAGATACCATATGACAGTTTTGTTGCGGTTTCTATGTGGGAGCGAAAGATCCGCCTCCCCTATGAGTTTTATATTGATGATTCGCCGGATTTGGCGAGGCTAGCAGCACTTAACAGAAAGATAGTCTTGGTGTATAGTCAACCTTGGAATAGACATGTTGAGGAGGGGCCTTGGGTTAGACGCATCAATAATCTAAGCGAAGCCATTGAAATTTTAAAGCAGTGGAAGACTTAAGCCCTACTTAGCCTACGCACATCAAACACAATGGTAGAAGGTGGTAGGTGTATCTCCCACATATGCTCAGGCGGGGGCACAAAATTCAATACGTGAATAAGAGTAGCCCTCTTTTCAGCCCTTCCTGTAAATATTTCTCTACGCTCAAGCCTTATCTGAGGCTGGTATAAAACATCAAATTCGTGCCGATAGTTTTCACCCCACAGTGTGAAGCGGTATTCTACACTTATGTAAGGGATAGATAGATGATATCGGTTAGGATTCTTTGGGGAGTGTAAGATGTCTTCCTGCATGTAGAGTCGTTTATGTAAATCATCGTAAAAAGGGACTTTAGCATATACTGTTGCGCGCTGATGTCTCCTAGATGCGAGCGCATCATATTTCTTAAATTCTTGATCTGGAAGCTGGGAGAGACCATACTTACCGTCATCCCTCTGCGTCATAATCCTATTAACGACTACCTGCAGCTTAGAGTCAATAATCCTCCTCAGATTCTCCACAAACTGATGTTCGTTACAATCATAAGTAGGCATGGCTTAGCTGACCTTTCAATCAACTAGAGTATGCTTCTGAGGGCTTCAATAGTCTTCTTCCTACCGCAGATCGTCACAACAGGATCCTTAAGGTGATATACTTTTCCAATCTCATCCGACACAGTTATCACCTCGTACCCATTAGTGTAGAGCTTCCTATGCCAAAACCTATTATCAGATACTACTGTTGCTTCAGAGTATAGATTGAACCCCAATTCAAGTAGCCGAGTCTCTACAGTCTCCACTGGTGCCATACTCGGCATAGACTTAAGCCTGAGATCACTCTTCCTCCCGCTACCCATACCTAATGTATGTTAGTAGAGGTTCTTAAAATGCTTAGCTGTGCTAACAGTAACGAATCCTAAGAAGACTTATGCTACCCTTTTTAAGCTAAGCGTTTTCGAATCTGCAGATTTCAGTCGGTCCTTCTAGGTATCGGTTGATCGTAATTTCGCATATGGTGCTACAGTGGTCAGCTATCTGCCCAAGTGTTCCTATGATCGTTCTGAGAGATAAGTAGTAGTTTAAGTTGGGGGCGTCGCATTCAGTTGGATCTTCGCTGCATTGTCTAATAGTCGTGAATATCTTCTCTGTAAGATTATTGACCATAAGATCAGCATCATCAACCCTCTGGGCTGCTTCGTTAGCGAGCTTCAGATCTAGTTGGAAGAAGGACTTCACCGCTTTGCTATAGATATCTTCTACGAGTTCAAAGAACTCATATATCGAACTCAGCACCTCCTCATCAGGGGTATAACCCATTTCTATTAAACGAAGAATCTCTGAGGCTATATCTTCTACACAATCACTTATCTCCTCAAGAAACTTGGCGACGGTTCTGCTGCCAACTATGTGAAGAGGATGCTCTATCCCAAGCTTCTTCCCTATCGCTCTATCCCTTATAGCTAGGAGAAGCTGTCTAACCACCAACCAATATATTCTATCAACTTCATTCTCCATATGCAGAACTTCATTGGCAAGATCCTTCCGCTGCTCTCTCAAACTTCGATTAGCTGCATTCAACATCGAAGACGTGATGATGCAGAGCCTTCTGAGTAGACCGTTCACAGGAAACTTTGTTGGATCGACAAAGTTCTGTAGAGTTGTGTAGGTTAATGTCTGCTCCACTATACTTATTCCAGTAAGCCTCTGCACAGTCCTCCTAATTTCATCTAGATGCATCTTGTTTAACCCCTTTCTAGAAGTTATCTGTATAGTGTCGTGCCCAATGATATACATACCTGTTATAAGTCTTGTAAGCAGCCCGTCTTCTGTTATCTTATCCGCCTCGACAACCACCTTAATAGGGTTCTTAGACTCTTTTCCAACACCTGGGAACAGTCTTAAAGTGCCATCCGCATCTCTCATTAAAGATACCACGTCGCCTTGCTTTAATCCTACCTCCTTAACCCAGTCTCTCGGCAAAGAAACAACTAGTGTTGAGTAACCGACTTGTTGAACCTTCCTAATCTCTAAATCCATCTTGCAGACATATATTACAATTACTACTATATATTATTTATTATAGGGGAAGCGAATACAATATATACTCTTTCTTCATCCGTATATGAAGATAAAATTATTTTTTAAGATCGATGGTCGTCTTTAGCTTGTCTCTTCCCGCGAGAAATTGGAAGATGAGAGCCGAAGGCGAGATAGTATATATAATAGGGAAAAAAATTAGATAAGATATATAGAAGCGTCTAAAGATACTAAAGGCGAACTTGGCTTCGGAAGCCAAACTGTCTTTAGTTCCCGATTCGATGAACGTCTGTCCAGTGTGCGCCTCAACCTCGATTGTAATTGACTGTGTATCCGGAGAAGTGCTTTGCAGAATGTGCGGCGCAGTGCTTACTGAGAGTGCACCAACTCTAGCACCTGAGTGGAGAAAACAAGATATAGAAAATTCAAGAACTGGTTTGCCATACACGCTTCTATCACACGACAAAGGGTTATCGACCACTATCTCTTCATCACTCAAAGATGCTAATGGTAAGGCGATACCGGCAGACGAAGTTGAAGCTATCACTCGCCTCCGCTTGCTTGATAGACGCGCAAGTATGCAGAACTCATCAAACCGTTCACTAAATAAAGGGTTGAAAGAATTGGAGAAGATAGCGGATAAACTTGGAGTAGGCAAGACGATACTGGAGCAAGCGGCGTGGATATATAGAAAGGTCCTCAAAGAAGGATTCACAAGGGGTAGACCTGTTCAAGCAACAGCTGCGGCAGCTTTATACGCTGCTTGCAGAGATTTAGAGACGCCTAGAACTCTAAAAGACTTTGCCGCTATAACAAATGTATCGAAGAAGGAGTTGGCTCGGTGTTATAGAAAGATGTTATCAGTAGTTGATCTTCAACTTCCCACTATAGATCTGATGAAATGTATATCTAGGGTGGCTGCGAGCGTAGGCTTCTGTGAAAGAGCCAAGAGAAGAGCGTTTGAATTAGTTAGGTTAGCTCAAAAGTCGGGGAACTTGATCGGTAAAGACCCGATGGGCACGGCTGCGGCTGTTCTTTATATTGCAGGAACATTGGAAGGTGAGCACGTAAGGCAGAAGGATCTAGCTAAGGCTGCCGGTGTAACCGAAGTGACGATTAGGAATAGATGTAGAAGCCTAAAGAGCTTTGTGAAGATAAACGCCTTATGAAAATATTGTCGATGGTGTTGGGTTAGGTTTATATCCACGACCAAACCGCCTAGAGCCTGTTAAGCTTGATAACGCTTAACAGAGTAGGTAGATATAAATTTGCCAGAAGCTGGTATAGTAAAGTATTTAGTAAAGTTAAGGTTCGACGTAGAAGGTGTAGTAGAAAAGGCTGATGTGATAGGTGCGATCTTCGGTCAAACTGAAGGACTCTTCGGCCCAGAAATGAATTTAAATGAGCTTCAGAAATCTTGGAAGGTAGGCAGGATAGATATCAACATAAGTTCCAAAAACGATAAGACAACTGGTGAAGTTCTTATACCGATGTCTACAGATATATCTACAGCGGCGCTTGTAGCTGCTGCTGTTGAAAGTGTTGATAAAGTAGGTCCTTGCTCTGCTCACTTTACGTTAGTGGGGATAGAAGATGTTAGGGCTGCCAAGAAGAAGATGATCGTTGAACGAGCTAAGCAGATTCTGAAGGAATGGGCGTCGAAGACGATGAGCGAAAGTGAGGAGATAGTTCGTGATGTTATTGAATCGACGAAGAGGGCTCGAGTGCTCGCATTCGGTAAAGAAGGGCTGCCTGCTGGACCAGGCGTGTATACTGCGGATCAGATAATTGTAGTTGAAGGGAGGGCTGATGTTATAAACCTCCTTAAAGCTGGCTTTGAAAACGTCATTGCGCTTGAAGGGGCTAAGATCCCTGAATCTTCATTAAGACTTATACGAGAAAAGAAGGTCATACCTTTCTTAGATGGGGATAGAGCTGGAGATCTCATACTGCGTGAGTTAGAGCAAGTTGGTGCGAATATAGTGCGGGTGGTCAGAGCGCCTAGAGGCAAGGAAGTTGAGGATTTGACACCTCTTGAAATCATAGAGCTGCTTAAAGAAGAGCCTCCACCAGCCAAGAAAGCGCAAGTAGAGCATGATGCATTCACTGGAAAGGTTGCGTCTCTCTACAGTTCGCTAAATGGCACCTTAGAGGCTGTGGTGCTTGGTGAGGATCTTAATGAGGTTGCAAGGATGCCTGTTAATGAGCTATATCCGAGTTTAGAGAAAGGAAGCGGATACGCACACATAATCTTTGATGGCATTATAACTCAGAGGCTTGTGGACGCTGCATCAAAGGCTGGTGTCAAGACGCTCATTGGCCATAGATTGGGTGAGCTGCAGAATATACCAGAAGGACTTAGGGTTAACACATTCAAAGACCTTGGTCTAGAGTAGCAGCTACACTTGATAATACATAAGCTCAATCTGAAGAATGGTCTCGTAGTTCTAACACCTGAAGATGAGGATGACCTCTGGGCGTTAAGAAGAGTAACTGAGCCAAGAGATCTGCTAACTACTCAAACTACCCGCTCCTTAAAGCGTCAAGGTGAATTTATCAGACCTGATAAGGGCGAGCGGATACCTGTGCGCATAACGCTTGAAGTAGAAAAGACAAGCATCGATAGTAGCCTAGGTCGCCTTAGAGTATTTGGAAGGATTGTTGATGCTTCGGATGAGTCCGTCAAGAAGGGTGCGCATCACTCTTTACTCATAACTCCTGAGAAGAAGATTGAACTTCAGAAGAAGGTATTCGGCAGCCAGCATCTTAACATTCTCAAGAAGGCTTACAGCTCTGAGCCTAGCTTTGTCATCTTAGCAGTCGATAGGAGAGAAGCATCGATAGGTAGGATTAAGGGGACTCACCTCAAGATTATAACCAGTATAGAGTCTTTCGCCGGCGGGAAGGCTTATTCAGAAAGTGGGGCTATGCAAACATACTATAATAAGATTATCGACGCTCTTAAGGCAAGCGCTAGGGAAGAAGAGATGATCTACTTAGTAGGCCCAGGGCCAACAAAAAACGCCTTAGCTAACCTGCTGAAGAGCGTGGATAAGATAGGAAAGCGGATTGTCGTAGTCGAAGGGGTGGATGTTGCAGGTGAGGATGGTGTTCGTATGGCACTGAAGTCTCAGAGCTTCCAGCAGCTCTTAAAAGACCATAAGATATTTAGAGCCTCTCTGCTTGTGAAAGAGGCTCTACAGAGAATCTCAAAGAACAATGCTAAGGTTGCTATAGGTCTGGAGGATGTTGCCAAGGCTGCGGAAGTTGGTGCAGTAGAATATCTTCTAGTCTCAGACAAGGCGTTTGCAGAAGAAGCAAAAGAGGAGAAGCTGGTTCAGATCCTAAATATTGTTGAATCCAGCAGAGGTCAAGTTTATCTGCTAGATTCCTCGACTGAAGTTGGCTTGCAGGTCTCAGCATTAGGTGGTATAGTGGGCTTGCTTCGTTTTGTGATCTCAAATTAGAGAGTCGGACATCCACTTCAGATAGTTTTCTCCCACTTTATCTACGTTTATTTCAAGTAGCTCTGGCACCTCATAGCTGTGCATCTTCAGCACCTCGCTCTTCAGATGTTCCACTTTTGTGGATAATGTTTTGTAGATAACCAAGTATTCGGTAGCATCCTCGGTCTTGCCCTTCCACTCGTAGATCGATCTTACTTTGAAGAATGTTGCGCAAGCAGCAAGCCCATTTTCAACCATATTCTTCGCAGCATCCGCTGCCTTCTCCTCAGATTCGTAAGTCGTTATAACGACGCATACTTTATCCAAACTTGTGACCACCTCTCTTATTTAGCACCTGAACTTCTTTTATCGATTACTGAGTTAGGAGGTAGGGGAAGAAGAGCATAGAAAGGACAAGGCTGAGGACTGCAAGCGTCACACCAAGGGTAAGTCGTTTTACAGTCGCTTCGCTGGCGATGTTCTTAAGGAAGCCTTGTAGTAGTACCCTAAAAGTCTGCCCTCCGTCAAGGGGGTAGATTGGGAGGGCATTGAATATAGAGATGTTAAAGTTTACAAACCAGATCCAGAAGAATAGATTTGCCAACATGGGGAATAGAGAGCCGACAGGTGAAAGATAGAAGCGCGACATAAGCTGCGAGAAGGGAATAAGTTCTTGATTAGCAGCAGAGAAGGTCGGCCAAACCAGATACAACAGGGGGTTAAATCTCCAAGCGTCTTTATAGTTATCTAACACATCCCTGAGACCTACAACAGCCAACCCGAGATAGCCTCTTGAAGAGTTATAGGGGCTCACAGCCGCTGAAACTTCAATGTTGTATGAGCATATCACTGAACCTTCAGCCAATCTATTAAACTCTAACATAACCTTATCCCCAGGCTCCAGTTTAGAAAGAATGTTATAGGCATCAATCGTGCTGGTAATTCTGCTACCATTCACAGCTGTGAGCACATCACCAGGCTGAAGACCAGCTGTATGCGCAGGATACCCCTCGGCAACAGCGGTCACACCTATACCATCGACTATTGGTGCGGCTGAGCTGAGAAGTGAAATGAGGAAGATTAGGCTAATTAATGCAGTCACCATATTTGAAGCCGGACCCGCAGCCAAAACTCTTCCAGAATCCCTCACTCTAGCCGAGCGTATCTCCTTATCATCGATTTCAACAAACGCACCTATAGGGATAAACAGGAATAATAGCAGACCAGTAGACTTAACTGGGAAGTTTAGACACCTTGCTAATACACCGTGCGCTCCTTCGTGAACCACGAGCGCAACTATAAGTGCGATCCAACCATATACCAGAGGCAGATAGGGGTTAAGCCCAGGTATAAGTAAGTTTGCAAGCGGGGTGACAGATCTAATATACTCCCTTGCTAAAGCGTTAGATACTATCAGGCTTACTGAACGAATTACTATGAAGAGCCCTAGCACGGCTATGATGGGCATAAGTGCTGTGAAGAACCAACCTAACCATGGTGTTAGAGTGTAGCTACCGAGCTTATCAAGCAGCCTAAGACCCCGTTTGGTCCTCACTATCAGGAGAGGTGGCTGAAATTCCACCGCGCCTAACTTCTTCACTTTTCCTTCGTCTGTCAACCCCGTTTTCTACACCAAGCTTAGAAGTTCAGATATATAATCTAGTAAGTTGGTTCATAAAATGATGCCTACGTTGCTAAAGTGTCTTAGATGCGACGGAGAACCAGTTTATTTCAGACACTATTCAGGTGAGCGCCTCTGTAGAAGTTGCTTCCTAAAGTCGATAGTCGAGAAGACTAGACGAACGATCTCAAAATACAAGATGCTCAGTCACGGTGACAAGGTGGGTATCGCATTGTCTGGTGGGAAAGATAGCCTAACCCTACTGCACATATTATCTGAGGTAACGAAAGGACACGCTTCCGAATTAGTAGCGCTTATCGTGGATGAAGGGATAGAAGGGTATAGAGAGGAAGCGGTTAAACACGCCATAGAGGCTTGTGGAGAGCTGAACGTAAGTTACAACATACTGTGCTTCAAAGATATGTATTCTTTAACCTTAGATGAAGCCATTAAGTTCAGGGCTGATAACAGTTTAGCTGCTTGCACTATCTGCGGTGCACTTAGAAGAAGAGCTCTCGATCAGCTTGCGAAAGAAGCTAAAGTGGATGTCCTAGCCACTGCTCACAACCTAGACGACATTCTCCAGACTTTTCTTATGAATCTTTTTTCTGGTGATATTCAGAGGGTTGTTAGAAGTAGGGTGCCAAATGAGCCTGTGGAACCTTTATCGCTGAAGCGTATCAAGCCTCTGATGGAGATACCTGAGGCAGAGGTGGCGTTCTTCGCCTACCTAAAGGGTATACCTTTCCAGAGAGCTAGCTGCCCCTATATGAATGAATCCATAAGGTCTGAGGTAAGATCTATGCTGAACGAAATGGAGCTCAGGCATCCTGGTATAAAGTTCAATCTGCTCAGATCCTATCTGAAGATCACAGCCAACCTCAAACTAGAACAGAAAAATTTGACATGTAGTGCCTGCGGATACCCCTCCTCTAATCAAATATGTAGTGTCTGCACCATACTCGCTAAGATCAAAAGCGAAGCAAACCGAGCAAAACATCCAAATACCACTCAAGCCTAAATTTCATTGGTGGCGGGGAGGGCTGGGAGGCTAGCCGTCTCCCTAACCTGAAAACGGCTACACGCAGGGGCCAGTAACTACCAGGTAAAACACTGCATCTGAAAAACCCGCCAACTGGGTGGGGATGAAGCTGCGCTGCAGCGGGTAGTCGCAAGGAGCACCCCTCTCGAAGGGGATGGTGTGACTCTCAACCACCGAACCGAGCCAGGTCCGGGAGGGAGCAGCTCTAAGGTGGGGCTGGCTACGCTGTTGCATCTACGTAGTCGACCGCATCTGGTTGGAGATGGGGTTCGGTTGCGGTGTGAATTCTGGTGGAGCCGCCACCTATTGGGTTGGTTGGTTAGCTTCCTCTTCTTTAACTAGCTTACCCTCAACTAAAAGAGCGTTGACTTGGTAAATCTCATCAGTAATGGTGTTACCTCTGACCAGCTTTCGTCTTCTTTCGCCCTTCTCAACCTTCCTCAACCCTGTCCCTTTAGTTAATAAAACGTATTTCTTAACTCCGCCTAAAACGTCTGCACGCATAGGGAAACCAGCCTTGTCACTGCCACCTGTTATCTTTATCTTACCTGGGATACCTAACATTTCTGCGTCAAATATGTCACCAATCTTAAGCCCTAGTAGTGGTTGAGCAAGCTGATCCTTAAGGTCTCGGCTGATCGATCTACCTGTTTTGGGATCTGAAACCACTAGTTTGAAGGCGGGCAAACCACACCTAACAAGACCCCGAGGGATAACTAAATAAGTCTTTAAAAAGAGACATTTGTAACAAAGACTAAAGCAGGTTAAACTGAGTGATATCGGGAAGGTGTTGTGCGATACAGTTGGGTCTCTGAGGACCCTAGAGTTGAACCGGATTATGTTGCGCTTCAAAACGAGCTTTCCAAGATAAGCTAGTGAACAAAAAGTTTAAGACGATTTGTCATCATCTATGACCTATTGACTCTATTAGAGTATAACGGGAAGAAACCTATAATTGGCAAGGGTGTTTTCGTCGATCCTACCGCGAGAATCTTAGGTGATGTTGAGTTATGTGATAGCGCTGCAGTTTGGTTCGGATGCCTAGTGAAGGGTGAAGCGCGCTCAACAAAGATAGGTAGAAGCAGCGTGGTAATGGAGCAGTGTTTTGTAGAAGATACAAATCTAGCTGAAGAAGTGCTGGTAAGCCACAGAGCTCTCCTCCATAGGTGTGTGATTGAAAGTCGGGTGCTGATAGGGATAGGTGCGGTTGTTTTGGATGATGCACACATAGGGGAAGGGAGTATAATAGGTGCAGGAAGCCTAGTAACGGCTGGGACAAAGATCCCGAAAGGCTGTGTCGCATTCGGCTCACCAGCGAGAGTTTATAGAGAAGTAACTGAGAAAGATAGAGAATTATTCAACAAGGCTTTAGCTGAAGTAGCTCAAAAAACATTTAGATACAGATTGATCTTGAGCGGCTCATTCGAGCCCTAGCCTTTTGATCAGCCTCTTATGCTCCTTCTCCTCAACCCACTCTACTTTTAAGTAATCGATTATCTCTTTTGTTGTCAAACCTATTCTCTTAGCTTCCTCTACTGTAAAGCGGTAGGCTTCTATCTCGATGGGGTTATCGACGTAAGAGAGAGCGTTGTCGAAAGCTGCTTACCCTCCAAGAACTGCTTAAGGTGATAGAGTTCATGGATGATCTAGATAGAGTGTCTTTAACTCACTATGCTTCAAATGATAGGTGCTAACCACAAGGTGCCCATCGACATCACTTACACCCATATAACCAAAGCGCGAAGAAAAGAACTCTACTTTAAGATTTCTCAAGATCTAATCAGTCTTATCTCCGAAAAGGCTTCTAACAGCAGGAACCTTTTCGAAGCCTTTAAAGTAGTCTGTGAAGCGAAAGAGCTTCGTAGGAACATCACGAACCATAATTATGTCATCCAGCCTCGCCATCACTCTATTAATCTACTCGCCTGCTTAAAAAGAAAGCTAAATTACTATCCACAAGCATCCGAATAGAGGATAAAGATGAAGTATATGGTTGACGCCATGCTCTACGGTTTAGCCAAGGAGCTACGTGAACTAGGAATCGACTGCGAAACAGCGTCTAAACTCATAAGAGGCGACGAAGATTCAAGCGTAAGCATACCAGACCCAGACATAGTAGAATACCTCTTGAAAGCTAAGAGCGGGGTCTGCTTGATAACGCTAGACAGCGAGCTAGCACAATATTGTGCAAAATTCAATATACCCTGCATAAGGATACAAGATCTTGTGATAAAACACATACTACAGCAGAGGGAGCTGAGCTGAAATATTCTTCAGCCGCTAGATATGTATCTTACGCCAATTCTAGATCCGTTAACCCTTATATAAAAGTGCATAGGCATCTAAGGAAGATTGCAAGAAGAGCATACCATGACAACAACGTCTTATTACCCGTGTGCGAGATGCGGGGGCACACTCAAGCTCGTTGAGCACTACTACCCTCCTAAGAAAGGTAACCCATTCATGCTTGAATACGTTGTTTTAACTTGTGAAGCCTGTAAGTTAGAGGGGAAGGGTAGGAACGAAAGCGAAGCATACTTTGACTTGGCTTCAAAAGCATCCAGAACATAGGAAAACGGGTTGTTGACCTATGAGGATTGCGGTTCGTAAAGTAACGTTTGCAGCGATATTTGCAGGCTTAATATTTGTGTCAAAGGTCTTCGTGCCAACACCATTTGATAAAGCAGTAATCTTGCCTCAAGCCACCCTCTTGACGCTTGCTTCGCTTATCTTACCGAGACTAGGCGGGACAGCAACAGCAACGGTGAGCGGCCTTCTAATGACAGCTTGGCGCCCGAGCTTTGCACCTTTGAGCCTTCTCATGTCGATTTTATTCGGTATCCTAATAGATCTATTCATTAATATATTTAAGGCTAAGAGTAAGAACGTAGATGTTAGATTAGGTAGACTCTTTGCCGCTACGTCTGTTGCCACAGCTCTAACTGGCTTCGTAAGCTACTATACTGCGGTTTACCTTATGGCTTTTATGCCACCTAACCCTATTATTGACGCTATGATTCTGTTAAGTGGAATTATTAGCGGTTTCGTAGCTGGTTTGCTCGCTCTTGTTATCTGGAAGCGAATCAAGTGCATAGTCTAAGCTCTTCCTATGTTACATAAGAGGGACCTTAGACGTGTAGAACCCATAAGGGGTCAACAGGCGGTCTGTCATCTGTTGTAAGATTAATGTTTGATAGCAAATATCCATGATCTGAAATTTCGATTTCAGGGAACCACTAACCGTGTTCAGCATGGATAACTCGAGGATCTATGCCATTCGTACTGGTTCTTGCTAAAGCCAATTTTGTCAGTAATAACAGATGTTTACACAGACTTAAATATTGTCGTATCTCTAAGACGGGTATGAACGAGTTTTCCAAAGAGGTTAGAGCTCAGACTAGGCTTACTCTAGATAAGATTAAGAAGAGGTTAGAGAAGGCGGGCTCAAGTATAGATTATGTGGTAAAATTCGTTTGGTATACTGCAAAGAGAGAGCATAAAGATGAATTCATCAAAGCAAGAGATGAATGGTTAGCTGAAAAACCCAACCTACTTAAGGAGAGATCCTATGCATCAACACTACTCGTAGATGTGCGCTTGGCCCTACCCGAGATGCTAGTCGAGGTTGACGCTATAGCAGTGATAAAATAAAAATGAGTGGTTGGGTTTCCCCCACCACTTTATGGTGAATAGAGTATTGTTGGTGCCGGCATCTTATCTATGAAGCCTGTTTCTACGCCGAATTGGAAGAGCGCCCAAACGTTCTCCTTTACCTCAGGCTCCCAGACAGCTCTAAACCTTGCGTCGATCCTATTTGCTAGAATGCCTTCTTTTATAACACCACGTGGAAGATTTAGAGCCTTTGTGACTATTAAATCAGCCTTGTCTGGGTTGTCCCTAATGAACTTCTCCGCATCATTATACATCGCAATAATCCTAGGGATAGATTGCGGATTCTGCTTAAGGTAGTCGTTATTCATAGCAAGCAATAAGTACCACGCATAGTCATAACCCTTCAGCTCACGCCAAGCATCGTTCCCAACCCAGATCACCTTAGTAGAGGGGTCGGCCTTTTTCGCTAAAGCTACATGGGGCTCTACGAGAACAGCCGCATCCACTCTCTTCGCCTCGAACTCCGCTCTTGCAACTGGGTAGGCAGCTGCTCTTATCGTTATACTTTCACCTAGCTTTAATCCTTGTGATAGTGCATAGGCTCCTACGAGTTGGTAGTCTACTGCGCCTACATCTATCGCTAGAGTCTTACCCGCGAGATCCTTTATGCTGTTTATGTTAGGGTCTCTTGCAACGATGTAAAGTGTTGCGGTCGCGTAGGTTGAGATTATGGTTATGGGTATGCCTTCGTTATGCATCCTCTGAAATACATTCGCACCACCACCCCAGATAGAAGCCTCACCTGTACCTAGACCCGCGTAGGCTGCGGCTATAGCAGAGTATCTAACCCACTCTACTTCAAGCCCATTCTTCTTGTCGAAGCTCTGGTTCTCGATGACTAGATGAACTATAGGCATGTAGGCTGGGAAGGTTAGTGTACCTATCTTCAGCTTTATAGGCTCCACCTTCGGCGTAGTTGTTACGGTAACAGTGGTCGTTACTGGCGCAGCGGTCTGAGTAACGGTAGTCGTTGTAGGCGGTTGTGTAACGGTTGTTGTATAGGTAGTAGCTGGCGCTGTCTGAGTTACAGTCTGTGTTACTGTAGCAGTGGCTGCTCCTGTCGTTATCGTGCTGGTCACAGTCTCTCTAACTGTAGCCTTTTCTGTCCTAGTTATCGTGCTAGTTATAGTTGTAGGAGGGGTGAGCGTCACTGCGCCTATGGCTGCGATTATTACTATGATTACAATTATAGCTGCAGTTAACGTAGAACGCTGCATAACTCTAACCCTCCTATACTTCTTATTTAATGTTTCGTACAATTGATGTTAGATAGACATATATAACGCTGGGGAGTAATCTAATCCGTCTTTGATTGAATTTTAGGTGAAGTTGATGGGTATTCTTTGCGTAGCATCCCAGACGCCGCTGATTCAGCTCATAAGTCCAAGCGCAGAGGTTGCTAACTTATCCTCTCTTGCTGAAGGTTTTGATTATAGACTCAGTCCAGGCGGCGTCAGCAGGATGCTTTACCCCTTATTAAAGCGGATGATGGAGAGTGGTATAATAGAGGGGGTTGAGTGGATCTCTTTGAATCCGAATGCACCCTCTAAAGCATCGTTTAAAGGTATTAATCTTAACCACATCACTTTACCCTCGGCTAAGCTTAAAGGTTATGGTGCTGTGAAGGAAGGGATCTGGCGTCTATTCCATGGTCTGTGGAAACCAGAGATCCCTGAATTTTGGTGTGACGAGTACATTGATTACACGTTCTTGAATCGTAGATTCAGTGAATTGGCCTATACTCTTCATCGTCAACTGGATTTTGATGGCTTCTACATACACGACTTTCAGCTCTTACCGATGGGCTCTATGCTCCCCACAGCCGAACCGAAGATATTTAGGTGGCATATACCATTCAGAACACACGATCTCCCCCGGAGCTGGCAGCTAGCCCTACTAAAGTACTTGAGTTACTACGATGTGGTGATTGTGAGCTGCCGAACCTATCTTGATGAGCTAAGAAGATTGGGGTATGAGGGTGATGCCTTTCATATATACCCCTACGTAGACCCCTCACAGTATACGCAGCCAACTGCGCAACAGATCCAAAATCTACGTGATCATTTAGGTATAAGTGAAGGGGATAAGGTTTTGCTGACAGTAGCCAGATTAGATCCTATGAAGGCGCAGGATAAGGTGATCACAGCTCTTAAGACAGTCGTCCTTAAATTCCCTAATACTAAGCTTGTCTTAGTAGGTGATGGTAGCTTCTCCAGCTCCAAACTAGGGTTATCTAAAGGTGAGAGATGGCTACAGCACCTCAAAGAGTGTGTAGAAAGCAAGGGGTTAAAGGGTAATGTGATCTTCGCAGGCTATCTTTCAGAAAAAGATTTGGGAACCGTATATGCGATGTGCGACGCCTTTATACTACCCTCGGTTAGAGAGGGCTTCGGGCTTGTGGTTGTCGAAGCTTGGCTATATGAGAAGCCAGTTATAGTCAGCTCTTACGCAGGTGTTGCTGATCTAATAGAGGATGGTGTAAACGGTCTCTTATTTGACCCCAGCAAGGCCAATCAGTTAGCCTCTAAAATCATTAAGGTCTTGAGCGACCGAGATCTTGCTGAGAAGCTGGGTAAAGAGGGTTTCAAGACATCCACCCTCTGCCACATAGAAGAGGGTATAAAGAAGGAAGCCGAAGTTCTTACAAAGTACTTGGGCGGTGTCAGATATGCTACCGTTTGAGAACATCTATCCAATAATTTACGTAGCCATAATCCTTGCTCTAACATATCTTGCAACGAAGATTGTAACCCTTTTTATCCGAGGGATCTTTAGGTCTGGGATCCCCATAATAGCTGTTCACGTAGAGAAGGTAGTGATCGTAGCGATCTGGGTTATAGGTGTCCTGATCGCTGTTCAGACGGTTGGTGTAAGGATAGATCTTATCCTTCTACTATTTGCACTAGCAGGCTTCGCCGCAATCCTAGCCTTCAGAGACGTTTTGCAGAACATGGCAGCCAGATACTTCAGCGAACTTTACATCCCATTTAAGCTAGGTGATGAAATCACCGTACTCAACCAAACTGGTAAAGTGATCGGGGTCAACCCTACCTGCACGATCCTACTGACCAAAGAGGAGAATATAATCAGCATCCCAAACCAGATCTTTATGAAGGAGCCAATCATCAACTCAACACAAGCAACGTGGAAGGAGTTGATCGTACCAATAATTGTGCCAACCACCATCGACTTAGCCGAATTCGAAGAAAGCGTGCTTAAAGCGTGTAACAAGCTGAAGATGTATTGGGATGAAAACTTCCCCCCTCTTCTAACAACTAAAAGGCGTGATGAGAAAGAGATACATCTAGAGATTAGGCTTATGGTCAATGCACCAGAGAAGAAAGAGGTAGCTGCCGCTGAGATAAACAGGAGGATATTTGAAATTCAGCAGAAGCTCAAAAGTAAATCTCGGCAAACACCCTAACGGCAGATACTGAATCACCTTGGCGCCTAAGTATCTTTGGAAGGAGTGGCGTAGAGTCATAAGCACCATAAGGGCGAGCCCTTCTGTATTCATACTGCTAGACTACGATGGCACACTCACACCTATAGTAGAGAGACCAGAAGACGCACACATATCATCTGAAACAAGAAACCTTCTAAAAACTCTAGCTGATAAACAAGGATGCAAAGTCGGTATAGTTTCAGGTAGGGTTTTAGAGGATGTTAAGAAGCGGGTGGGCTTAGCAAACTTGTACTACGCTGGGAACCACGGTTTAGAGTTGAGTGGACCTGATATAGAATTTGTGCATCCAGAGGCAAAAAAGCTGTCTAAAAACATCACAAAAGTCTCTAAGGAGCTGAAGAGTAAGTTAAGTGAGGCTGAAGGAGTCATCGTTGAGGACAAGACCTTAACGGTAAGCGTACACTATAGAGTTACTCCAGCCGAGAAGATAAGATTAGTGAAGCAGAAGGTGCTTGAAGTGACAAGCCATTGCCAGTACCTACACGTCACCTACGGAAAGAAGGTGCTTGAAGTGAAGCCTAGGTTAGATTGGAATAAAGGTAAAGCTGCTCGTCTTCTTATCGAGAAGGTAGCGCCTAAGAGCCTACCGATATATGCTGGAGATGACAGCACAGACGAAGATGCGTTCCTGCAGCTCAGCAGAGGTGTAACTATATTGGTGACGAGTACCCCGATTCAAACAAGCGCAAAATACTATCTTAAAGACAGTGATGAAGTCAAAGAACTTCTCAAACAACTAGCAGCACTATAAACTCTTAAATGAAAAGAGGATGCAGTAAATAGTGGATGATGAAGCTTAAGATCAGACACTTTACGGATGCAAGGAACATCTGCTATACAAAGAAAAGACCTGGGCTGAGATATGCGAAGAATTCTGCTCCAAATACGCCTCCTCACCAGAGATCACCAAACACGCAATCAGACCCAACAACTAACAGAGAGCTTAACACAAACCGCTAATATTAAAAACCTAAAGATGAATAGCCAGCTATGGAGCTCCGGTCGTCTAGCCCGGTCAAGGATCGCGGTCTCTCGAGCCGCAAACGCGGGTTCAAATCCCGCCCGGAGCACTTTCGTTAATGTCTAGAATAATAAAAAGGGAGGGAGAGAATCACTGGTCTTCTATTGCTGCAGCCAGACGTTCACTTCGAGCGCATCCATCGCGAGCACGAACCCGTACCACGGGTGTGGGTGTAGCTGGTATCCTTGAACAGTTGTTGTGACAGCGTGTATTCTGTTGGGGTAGTAGAGGAAGATGCCCCAAGCTTCGTCTATTGCCCTTCTTTGCGCAGCGTCAGACAACCCTTTTTGTGCAGCTAGATCGGTCTGTATCGCCATCTCTTGCACGAGGAACGTCATTATCGGGTCTTGAACATTTTGGAGGTTCCACTGCCAAGCACCTATTTGCATAGGATCGTAGAAGGCACCCATAACGCCGTAAGGTGTAGGTGAACCTGTGCCAGCCCAGTCGTGTAACGCTATGTCATACTTTCTGTCCACCAGCATCACAGTAGCGCCGGCACCGAACTCCATGTTGTTGATCTTTAGCTTGATACCTATCTTATCCAGCTGACTCTGTAGAACCGTTGCAACAGGCAGACCCCAAGGGAAGAAGTTGAGTAACGTTGTCTCGAAGCCATTCGGGTAACCTGCTTGAGCAAGCAGCGCCTTCGCTTTAGCAATATCCTCTGTCGGAGGATAGACTTGAAGAGATGGGTTCCAAAACGCGCCGATTGCTGGGCTCACTATGCCAACCCCTACGATAGCATAGCCTTCTTCAACACTGGTCACTAGAGCTTGGCGGTTGACCGCATAGCTAATCGCCTGCCTAACTCTTTTGTCCAACAAAGCTGGTGTACCCTGTGTGCTGGCATTCATGTTAATAGATAGCATGATAACACGCGGAGCAGGGCCTACTTGCACATTGACATTCTTACTACTCTTGAGCCTAGTTGCATCCGATGGGCTGAGTTGGGCTGCGTGTATGCCTCCGCGCTCGAGCTCGAGCGCCCTAACCGATGCCTCAGGTATGATTCGTATAAGCACTTTATCTAGGTATGGTTTTGTACCCCAATAATCGTTATTTCTCTCGAGTAGTATGTGGTCGCCTTTAACCCATTCTACGAATTTGAATGGACCACTACCTACTGCGGAGGCTGTACCGTAGTCTTTCCCATATTTTTCGACAGCAGTTGGTGAGACCACACCTGTGCCCCAGGTTAGGTTAGGTAAGAAGTTTGGTGTTGGGTACTTTAGAACGAATCTGACTGTGTAGTTGTCAACCACCTCAACCCTTGCTACCATATCTAGTTGAGACTGCCTTGGGGACTGTATGGTTAGTATTCGGTCAAAGCTCTTCTTTACAGCATTAGCATCTAGAGGTGTGCCATCGTGAAACTTAACTCCCTGCCTAATCTTGAATACGTAGGTTAAATCATCCACTTGTTCATAGGACTCTGCTAAGCGGGGCACTATCTTCTTCATCTGAAAGTCATAGACAACCAGAGTTTCGTATATCGCGTTCTGAACGGTATCAGCAGCAACACCTGCTTGAGTGAAAAGAGGATCTAGTGAAGGCTCGTCCTTCTCCACACCTATTATGAATGTCCCTCCAGGCTTACCTACAACAGGAGGCTTAGTTGTAGTTATAGGGGTCTGTGTTGTAGTCTCAGTCTGAGTAACCGTCCGCACCACTGTCTGGGTCACAGTCTGAGTTACCGTCTGGGCTACGGTTTGAGTTATAGTTTGAGGCATGGTTTGGGTTACCGTCTGAGTTACTGTTGCGCCAGCACCTACAGTGGTGGTTAGCGTACTAGTCACAGTTCGTTCAGAGGTAACAACTGATGTCATAGTCGTTGTTGTTGGTTGAATCTGGGTTACATAGGCTGCTGAAGCTGCGATTACGATGATGACGATGACCAAAGCAGCAATAGATGTTTTGCTTACAGAACGTGCTGTAGACATTCCTATTCTCAGACCTATGCGTTTTACGCGTACTACTTAACCTTTTTGCTTATTCTTACCACTTTTGAGTAACTCAACTGGCTTGTACTTAGCTCTTAAGCCTAAGGGTCCTGGTCCTAAGATGCTGATTCCTTCTTTTGATCTCCATACTTCCGGCGCGGGAATACCTACTACTGCAAGACTTTTGGTTCGAGCTATCTTTGCCCAATCAAAGTTGTATACCCCTTCTCCTGTCTCTTGATCGAAGATCGCTATTATATCTGGTGATAAGGCGCATATTCTCCCGTCTCTCCGAGCAATATGATTCTCATTCTTGAACCATACCTTGAATCTCTCCCTCGCAAACTCTTCTACACCTATCAAATGAAGTTCACCTAAAAGATGACCAAAGGTCTGCTTCTGTTTTAACTTCGTTAACTTACCTTTGAAGAGCAGATAGCCTTTTGTGACCTCTAGAATAGTCTTAGTAACATCTTTTTTCTTGGTTACGCTATCTTTTATCGCTAAGCCTAGCTTTATGCATTTCGTGTAGCTCAGCGGCAGTATAGCCTTTTTCACATCGCTTCCAGAGAGCGCTTCAGCGTAGCCCACACCACCTCCTGAGCATTCAGCAAAGAAGCGCAGTATGTCCTCCAACCTCTTATAATCAGCCACCTTCTTTATGATGATAACATCCCCAAAGTGTGATGCAGCGACAGAGAGCGTAGGGTAGATGCCTTTTAGATTGAGAGTTTGCATGGTCATCTCTGGTACAGAGCGCCCTACGAGGTCGCCATCTACTACTGGTAAACCGTCAACCGCAGCCTGATAGAGCGGTCTTAAGAGCGCTCCAGGCCCTAGCTCAGTAGCTATGTATGCATCCGGTTTTCTTCCAAGATACTTCTTGAGCTCCATTACAGCTTGGGGTATCCATCTTTCAACTGGCCAGCGTTCCCATTTTAGAGGAATCTTGGTGCCATATCTCTCTTCGAACCTTTTCTCTACATCCTCCCTTACACCCCCGCCTATCTCGGCAGGGTTAAACACAAGGTCATCATCTTTGAGCTCCACAGGTGGTATGAGTGTGGGCTTAAGCCCCTCTTCGCTTATCTGCCGTGCAATCTCAAATGCTTCCCTTACTGACCCACCGCCTCCTGTTGAGTAGATCGAAGCACCTAATATGAGCGCTTCGATCTCTTTTCCGCTTAGCGCCTTCGCCATCCCAAGTTCATCTTTACGCTTATTTGCGTTCTCTTAGTTCTTTATCTAGTATTAAGAGGGCGCCTAAGTTATCTCCGATCATTCTGAGCTTCTGCACTATGGTGAGGGCTGATGCTTCTTCTTCCACCTGTTCTGAAACGAACCATTGGAGCATATTTGCTGTTGCGTAGTCTTTTTCACCTTCAGCTAGACCTATTAGTCGATGTATGTTATTTGTGACCCATACTTCGTGCGAATGTGCTGCTTCGAATGCTTCTAAAGGCGTCTTCCATTCTAAGGGTGGTTGATTTATTTGAAGGAGTTTTACTCTTCCGCCTCTAGTTACCAAGTGTCCATAGATCTTGAGCGCGTGTCCTTCTTCCTCTTTAGCTTGGACTTTCATCCAGTTGGCGAAACCGCTTAAGTTTATTGAGTCGAAGTATGCTGCCATAGCCAAGTAGAGGTAGTGTGAATATAGTTCTACATTGATTTGTTTATTCAATTCTTCTACCATTTTATCTATGACCATCTGTCATCACACTATTCTTCCACACGCCCCTTAAAAGCCCTTACTCTACACCACAGCTATAGCCTCAATTTCAATCTTAAGCTCTGGTAGGGCCAATCTACTTACCTCTACTGCTGTCTGAGCAGGCAAACTTTTCTTAAAATATGTGTGCATCACTTCAGAATATCTTCGGAGAGCACCTATGTCAGTAAGGTAGACTGTCAGTTTTGCTACGTTTTCCATCGAAGCCTCTGCGTCTTTAAGTACTTGCTTCATGTTTTTGAATGCCTGCTTAGTTTGCTCCTCCACATCTTCTCCCACGATCTTACCTGATGGATCTATACCCACCTGACCCGCTATGAAGATCATTCTCTTGCCGCTACACGCTATTCCTTGTGAGAAAGCATAGGGCTTCGAGTTCCAAACCTTCTTAGGGTTAAGAACCTTCTTGACCATACCGTTAATTTCCCAGACTCCATTTGATAAAGTTATGTATATCCTCGGTTTAGATGCGCATCATCTACCTAACATTATCTAGGCTTGCTCAACAGTAATCCAAAGAGAAAGATAAGTATATTTGCTCCTTATAGCCTACTTGATTGTTATGAAAAGTCTCATAGCTTTAAGTGTGGCTTTGATCGCAGCATCCTTTCTCCTTTCCATCTACTCATACCCCTATCTCCATGAGATGATGGCTTCGCATTGGAATGCAAGAGGTGAGGTCGACGGCTACTTACCCAAGTTTTGGGGTGCTTTTCTTGTACCTTTTATTATGGTTGGACTCTATCTTCTCTTTCTAGCTATACCTAGAATCGATCCGCTGAAGGCGAATATTACGCAGTTCATAAGATATTACTATGGGCTTATTGTGGTGATCTTGGTGTTTACGCTAATAGTGCATATTCAAGTTACTCTTTGGAGCCTAGGGTTTGTTATCAGCCCTAATATCGTTCTTCCAATAAGTATCGGTGTGCTTTTCATCTACATCGGAGTTCTGCTCAATAAGGCTAAGAGAAATTGGTTTGTCGGCATCAGAACACCGTGGACTTTAAGTAGCGATGCAGTATGGGATAAGACTCATAAGATCGGTGGACGCCTCTTTATCTTGGCTGGCGTAATCTCTATTCTCGGCGTCCTCTTACCAGACTATGTGTTCTTATTCATTTTTCTACCAGTCCTCGCGGTAGCATTCTACACAGTAGTCTACTCTTACGTTGCTTATCAGAAAGACATTAAAAGAGCGGCTGGTTAGCGTAGTTTATTCTGACCGTTTGTTGGTAGAGGGGAGATCAAGAATCATCCTAACAATCCCTAACTCAGACATGGTGTATTTGAAACCTACCTTCTCCCCCACGTGTATCATGATTCTGTTGTCTGGTAAGCAGTAGATCTTAAGCCTCTTTAACCCCCTCTTTTCACCTTCGCGTATCAGTTCGCTCACTAATGCGGTGCCAAGCCCTTTGTTCTGCCAGCTATCGTGGACTACGATGCCTATTTCTCCAGCATCACCTTCAACATAAATGCGTGCATCCGCGATTATCGATACACTGTTTTCTCTATTGACTATACCAACCAAAGCAATTTCATCCTTCTTACTGATCGCCGCCATTTTCTCCGCTTCCTCAGGTGTCATCTTATCCCTAAATATGAAGAAACGGTTATAGATCGTGTCTTGAGATAGTGAGTTATACATCTGAAGCAGTCTAAGAGAATCATCTACATCTACATGTCTGATCTTCACCAGAGAGCCGTCCTTAAGCTTAACCTCCTTGGTAAATACTTCTCGCATGGATTCCATATGGCTCAAGATATATAGAATTCTTATAGAAGCAAGTTATAGAAAAAGGTAGCGATCAACCCACTTAAGGCTTCCCCAGAGGGAGGTTGTCGCTTAATTCCTGTTATCTATTTGGTTAGATTCTGTTGATGTGTTTGTTTGTAGGTTGTGGTGGGGGAGTGGGCTCCGATGCGTCTTGTCTAAGGAGCATCGTCGGAGGGGTGGCTACTGGAAGGTATACCACCTCGCCCACACCCTCGAACTAGATAGCTTGGTTAAAGATATAGTTGTGCTTGTTAAGGAGTGTTGTCCTCCTGTGAGGGTTAAGTTGAGTATGAGGGGTAGGAGGCCTGTTCACTCTTGGGAGAAGATGGTCTGCATCTGCCTCCTCATGGTCATACTTGGTTTGAGTTTTAGGGATATGCAGAATATGGTCCCTAGACTCGGACTCCCTTGGGATGAACCATACCCAGATCACTCAACCATACATAGGGCTTATCATAAGATCCCCCTGGATTATCTTGAGTCTATGCTTGATAGGGTTGCTCATCTATGTGTTAGGGAGGCTGGTTGGAGGAGTGGGTTGGTAGCAGCAGACAGCACAGGTGTTGAAACTGATAGGTATGAGGTGGTGGTGAAGCCGAGTAGGAGGAAGAGGTGCTTTGAAGCTGTGAGAAGAATCATCCACCTCAAATACCACATAATAGCTATCATAGACCACCTCATCATACTAAAGGCTAAGATAACAAGCTACAGATGCTCAGACTCACAAACACTAAGAAGCATGCTGAGGAGATTTAAGGCAATGAGAGGATCGATATTCAACGCAGATAGAGCATACGATGCCGAATACATCTTCAAACGCATCTACAAACTTGGGATGAAGCCGAACATCAAGCAGAGGAATATGCTGAAAGGAGAGGGCAGGAAGAGGCACAAATACAGAATGAAGGCATCAAAAGAATTCGACGAACAAACCTACCACTACAGAGGCCTGATAGAAGCAATCTTCGGAGGAGAAGAATCCGATGAACACAAACTCAAAACAAGATTCAGAACCAAAGAGCACCAAGAAAAATGGGGCCAAATACTGGCGATAGGATGGAACCTCAAAACACTAAACAGAATAAGATGCACAAAACAACTAAAAATAACACCAAAACCAATCCTACACAATTAGGCGACAACCTCCTACTATACGATAACATTAATATACGACGCAACAGAAAACATTCGTGCCAAGGTGCCAGCATATGTCCTCGGACGAATGGTTCAGAAGGCGTAGAATAAGGTTACCATTCTTCGACATAGATATTCCTGGCTTTTACAGTGGAGACTTAATGGATATGCTTAGAGAGCTAGAGCGAAGAATGGATGAAGAATTTAGAGATTTAGGTGAAAAGGTTCCTGAGAAACTGATGAGGGAGAGAAAGTTACCAGATGGCCGAGTTATAAGAGAATTCGGCCCATTCATATACGGATACTCCGTAACCATCGGGCCTGATGGCAAACCCGTGGTCCGTAAATTCGGAAATCTAAAGCCCGTGCCAGGCAGACCAGGTTTAACAGTAAATGAATCACGTGAACCGATAACCGAAGTTATAGAAGAGGAGAATGAAGTGAAAGTTATTATTGAATTACCAGGTGTTGAAAAAGAGGATATAGAGATTTATGCGTCTGATGGTAAGTTAACAGTTTCCGTTGACTCAGGGGGCAAATCATACTACAAAGAAGTTGAGATACCTAAAGACGTGGAGTCTGAGAAGGCGAAGACCACCTACCGTAATGGGATATTGGAGATCACGTTACCTAGAAGGAAGGAAGAAAAGAGAGGCTTTAAGATAAAGGTTGAGTAGAAGGAGCAGGTGGCTCCAACTTTACTGCGCAATAGGTATACTCCTTGGGCTTAAAGAAGGGTTCCCTTAGTGAAACGGCCTTCTTAAACAGCTCAGCCAAAGTCTCCTCGTCTGCACCGTTCCTCATCGCTCTCAAGAAGTCTACGTGATTGTCTTCTCTAAGCAAGCAGGGTTTGAATTGACCATTGTAGGTTATACGTATTCTGTTATCCGCCATGCAGAAAGAGGAGTTGTGCATCGGTTTAACCACCTCAGCCCACACTCCGTTAGGTAGGAGATATTGGTGCCGTAGGTGTAGCTGCCTCACCTTCTCATCCATAGCTATGTGTTGAAAGCGCTTCTCGATAGCTGAGAGATCGGCGTGGAAGGTCTTATAAAAGGACGAGACCGCTGCCCCTTCTGCGACTAATTCTATGAACTGCACCTTAACTTTCTCACCACCTCCTAGCGCAGAAGCAAAGTCGATTATGTCATCTACTTCATCTTCGTTCACACCCTTCATAATCACGACATTGAGCTTAACAGGCGTCAACCCTACTTCTACGGAGCGCCTGATAGCTTTAATGGTGTAGTTGAGCTTGGCCGCCTTTGTTACAAAATTGAAGCGGTCTTCTTTAAGGCTGTGCAAGCTTATGTTGACTCTATCCAACCCTTTGTCTTTTAGCTCAGGTGCTAGCTCAACAAGCCTAGTACCGTTGGTTGTCATAGATAGCTCTCTAAGAGGGAGCTGCCCTAGCTTCTCAACCACATCAACTACGTCTCGCCTAAGCATAGGTTCGCCCCCAGTAAGCTTCACAACATCCACCCCAAACCCAGTCAATACTTTAGTAACTCGCTGTATTTCTTGGGCGGTCATCATATCCTCAGGTTCCTCAAAGATTCCCTCGCTGTGACAGAAGATGCAGCTAAAGTTACAGAGACTGCTTGGGTTTAGAGATATCCTCGCTCCAGTAACCGGCCTACCGAATCTATCAAATAGCACGCGACTATCTAATTTACCTTTAAAGAAGGGAGACGTCTGCGGTGCACTCAACCTTACCTTAATACTTCGCCACAGCCTTATTTAAGGATGTCTAGGAACTTCCACTCGAAGCATCAGCTACACTTAAATACTTATGCTTTCATATGTCTCAATGGTGGTCTCACGTGTCGAGTGAAAAATTCACAAAGGGTCAAACTTGGGGGGCTCTCAAGAAGGCTTGGAAAGCGTATAAGATAGCGAAGGTTCAGAACGACCGCAAGAAGATGGAAGAATACGCTAAACGCATTCAAACACTACAAAAGGAACTTGGGCTGACAGTAGCCAAGTTCCCTGACCTTGGGCTCTAGTAGCCACCCCACCCTCTTATTTTTAGATCTGCGATAGTATTAAAAATAAGTTAGGTGTTGCTAGAAGTAGGAAGCGTAAGGTTATGGTTGGCATTGGTGAGCATAGGGATTCATATCTTGAAGTGTTAAAAAGTAAGGTTGAGCCGAAATTTTACGATAAACTTATGAAGATTGAGAACCCAAGGTTACATGCCTTCATAGCTAAGTATGTTGAGCTATGTAAACCAGATCGGGTTTATGTTTCAAACGGGTCTAACGGGGATATTGAGTATATTAGGCAAGCAGCCGTAAGAGAAGGTGAGGAGATCAAACTCGCCACACTTGGGCATACCCTTCACTTTGATAACTACTATGATCAGGCGAGAGATAGAGAGCACACAATAATACTTGTTGAGAAAGGTTTTAACTTAGGCTTTGGAATTAGGACTGGTAATCGGGAAGAACTCCTTAAGGAGATACATGAAATCTTAGACGGGATTATGCGTGGGCATACCCTTTATGTGTGCTTCTACAGTCTAGGTCCAGTTCACTCGATCTTTGCTATACCGGCTGTGCAGCTTACGGATTCGAGTTACGTAGCACATAGTGAGAACATCCTCTATAGGCAAGGCTACGATCTATTCGTCAAGAAGGGTAGAGATGCACAGTTCCTAAAATTTGTGCACTCACAAGGCGAACTGGATGATAGAAAGACTTCAAAGAACCTAGCGAAAAGGAGGGTTTACATAGATCTAGAGGGTGAGACGGTCTACAGCACCAACACACAGTATGGTGGCAACACAATTGGGCTCAAGAAGCTGGCTATGCGGCTAACCATTAACCGTGCATCTAAAGAAGGCTGGCTTACTGAACATATGCTGCTAATGGGTATACACGGTCCGAATAAAAGGGTTACATACTTCGCAGGCGCTTACCCATCTATGTGCGGTAAAACATCAACAGCTATGATGGAGAGCGAGACTTTGGTCGGAGACGACATAGCGTATCTTAGAAGAGTTGATGGAGAGGTTAGGGCGGTGAATGTTGAGAAGGGGGTATTTGGCATAATCCAAGGCATAAACTCTAAGGATGATGTTATTCAGTGGGAGGTTCTACACAGTCCTGTTGAAATAATCTTCTCTAACGTTCTTATGACTAAGGATGGGCGTGTCTACTGGGATGGGCACGATGGTCCTGTGCCTCAGAGCGGAATAAACCATTCAGGCGAATGGTATATTGGTAAGAGGGATAAAGAAGGGAAGATCATACCCTGCTCGCATCCGAATGCTAGGTTCACAGTCGAACTCAAACATTTCAGAAACCTTGATCCAAACTGGGATGATCCAAATGGGATTCAGCTTAAAGCTATAGTATACGGTGGAAGGGATTCTGACACATCTGTCCCTGTAGAGCAGAGCTTTGATTGGGAGCACGGTATAATTACCAAGGGCGCTGCGCTTGAGTCTGAGACTACAGCGGCGGTACTAGGCAAGGAGGGGGTTAGAGAGTTTAACCCTATGTCTAACCTAGACTTTCTATCCATACCTATTGGTAGATATGTTGAAGATAACTTAAGATTTGGCGCAGACTTAAGTAACCCACCTACAATATTCGGTGTGAACTACTTTATTCGAGATAAGAATGGCGAGTATCTAGCTGAGAAGACAGACAAGCGGGTTTGGTTCAAGTGGATGGAACTTAGAGTGCATAAAGATGTTGACGCCATTGTAACACCAACTGGGATGATACCCATCTACGACGATCTGAAGCCCTTGTTCGCCAAGGTTCTAAGTAAGGATTACCATGTCGAATTGTATGAGAAGCAGTTTATGATAAGAGTTAGAGAGAACTTGGCTAAAATCGATAGGATAGTGAAGATATACAAGAGCATTGGAAACACACCTTCTAGATTATTCGAGGTCTTTGAAGAGCAGAGGAAGAGGCTACTTGATGCACAAGCGAGATATGGTGATTATATTTCGCCTCTTAAACTTGCTTCAGGTGAATAGGTACCTCGCTGAGCCGCTACCAACTTTGAATATTTAAAGAAGAAGAGCCCTCTTTTGATCTAAGTTGTCTGCTTCTTTCCAAACTAGCACAAAAAGAGTTGGAGTATTAATCATAGCTTCTATTGCTGCGTTTATGGGTACTCTTGACGGTAGTATCGTGAATGTTGCTTTACCCAGCATAGCACGGTCTTTGAACGCTGGTTTAGGTTTCTTGATATTGGTGCCAACAATCTACCTTATAGTTCTAGCTTCACTTCAAACTACATTCGGCAGGCTTGCTGATATCAAAGGTAGGGTTAAGATATTTAACATCGGAATCGTTGTCTTCACAGCAGCCTCTCTTCTCGCAGGGATCTCACAAGATATACTGCAGCTGATCTTATTTAGAGTGATTCAAGGTGTAGGAGCAGCGATTATGGGTGCAACAGCCACGGCGCTTGTCGCTGAGGCTTATCCACCATCCAAGAGGGGCACTGCTATTGGCGTGAATACAATGGCCGTCTATGTAGGCCTTACCGTAGGACCTGTTTTAGGAGGCTTCCTAGTTCAATTCTTCAGCTGGAGATCTATCTTCTTAGTCAATATACCGATTGGTGTAGGGATTCTACTTGTATCAGCGTATTGGCTACGAGGCTTAAGTGTAAAAACTAAGAAGAGAAGTTTTGACTTTGTGGGCTCGGCTACATTAACCCTATTCCTTGTTACACTCCTCTTATTTCTCAGCCAAAGTGATCTACAGTTTAATATTACACAATTAGTTATCCTAGCCGCTCTATGTATAATATCACTGGTATCTTTCGTTTATACGGAAAGCAGGATAAATGACCCTCTTATGGATCTACACTTATTTACATCTAACCGACTATTCAGCGCAGGTAACATCACCGGATTATTAAATTACTCTACTACAGCTGGAACCGTGCTTCTCATATCAATACACCTACAATTCATAATAGGGGTCTCACCATCAGACACTGGACTGATATTACTGACTCAACCGTTGGTGATGGTTGCTGTCGCACCTGTAGCAGGCTGGCTTTCCGACCACGTAGATGCAAGAATCCTCAGCTCAATCGGTATGCTGATCAGAACATCTGGGCTTCTTCTATTAGCCTTCTACAGCGAGGCTCTGAGCAGGGTCTTCATATTAGTTCCACTGTTTATACTTGGGTTAGGTAATGGATTATTCTCATCTCCTAACACGAACTCTATACTCAGCTCAGTACCCATAGAGAGATACGGCCTTGCTTCAGGCACCATCGGAACTATAAGAACTATGGCTCAGTCTGTTGGCATAGCCATTATGGGTTCTATCGTCTCTTTTGTGATGCCTCCAGGCACCTTTGCAAGGCTCGGTGAAGATGCAGGTGAATTAACAGCTTTCTTTCTGAGTGGGGTGAGGATGGCGTTTTTGGTAGCTTCTATTCTAAGCGGGTTGGGGGTCATTACGTCTCTCATAAGAGGAAGTGAGCATAAGCAGAGATCTAATAGGTGAGGTTAAGATAGGGGTTAGATTGATCTTCTAAGATACCATAAGGTTAAGATATAGAGTATCATTATCCAAACAACAGCTAAAAGCGCCCCCAGCACCACCTTTAATGCCGCTACACCAAGGGTGCCGAGACTGCTTTTAGCTGGACTAAGTTGGGCGATATATCCAAAGATTATTACTGTGCCAGTTAGAACGAGCAGCCAAGCTACGAAGATTATTGCAATTAGAGGTAGCAATCTACGTAACATACTCATCTCACCAAGTCAAAAGGGCGGTTGCAAAGGCTAATAGAGCTGCTATAATCGTAAGGATTGTTATAGCTCTAGCTACTTCTATTTCACCCAAAGGACCATCAGCGAGTATCATCCGAGTTAATGTGACGGGTGCTTCTCTGCTTTTCGAGGCCTCGAGCTTAAAGTCTTGAAGAAGCTTTACTGGCCTCTCTTTAACTTCTCGATGCTCAATGATCTTCCTGACGCTCGATAAGAAGAAGAAGGAGTTTAGGATTGCAGGTAGAAGCGCTATAACACCAACCACTTCAGCTCGACCACATATCGCCAAAGCACCGTAAAGAGCACCTAAGGCTAGAGTTCCTGAATCTCCTGGAAATATCTTTGAAGGGTATCTGTGGAACAGGTAAAATACAGCTGTTGATACAATTAGAGGAAGGGTTGCTATGAACATGATCCAATCACCTTGAAGGGCGAATGCTGCGAGGAGAGGAAGACTCGCTATAAAGACGAAGCTCGAGACCACGCCGTTAAAGACATCTATAGTGTTAATTGTATTTGCGGTGACAGGTATAGCTGCTAGAACTAATAGGGGGTAAACTATGAATAGCCTAACTGACTTACCGTAGATCGGGAAGATTGGCTGGGGCACATAGGCACCTAAGACTAGTATAGGTAGCGAAGCGAAGATGAGAAGCAAAGGCTTGTAATATCCTTTTAAGCGCTTAACATCATCAACCAACCCTATTAGCCCAGCGATGATCAGTGTAAAAGATAAGGCAACGATCCTCACATCATGGGTAGAATAATATAATATGGCTTCTCCTACGAGAATTGATACCATAAGTGCTGGGCCTGCTGGTCTTGGTATAAGCGGTCTGTTAGGCTTATGCGCATCCTCAACCAGCCAGCCGAAGCGTCTAAGCACCTTGATCAGGATCTTCGTTAAAAAGTAGGTAAGAAATCCACTCACTAATATTATGGTTGCAGCCAGCTGCAGGTTCATATGCGACTCAGCCGAGATTATCCTCTTATGGATGTTAAAACCTTTTTCAAAAGAAGATTACTTCTTATATATGGGTAGAGGATATAGTAGGTGAGTGCTGGTTTGAAGATAATCGAGCTCAAGGATGGTATGCGTAGGGTAGATGTGGAAGGGACAGTTCTAGATAAGAGTGAACCTCGAACGGTTAATCTTAGAGCGGGGGGGCAGGCTACTGTAGTTGAGTGCACGATAAAAGATGACTCAGGATCTATAAAGTTGAGCCTCTGGGATGATCTTATCGATAAAGTTAATGTGGGTGATACGGTAAAGGTGGAGAATGGTTACGTGAACTCTTTCAGAGGAGAGTTGAGGCTCAACGTAGGAAGATACGGTAGGCTATCCATAACAGAATAACGTAAAAAGATAACCCTCACTCTTAACTCCTAAATAGTTTAAGAGCACACATCCATGTTCAAAGCTTAGGAGTAAACACTTAATAGTGTAATGCGAGCTCATTGGAGAGATGGCACACATAGGAGTTGTATGCTCTAGATGTGGAGCAACGTATCCTCGAGGCACACTATATCTATGCCCAAAGTGTCAAGGTATACTCACACTTCAATACGACTACAGCAAGACCGATCTGACTCGCACCATACTACAAAACCGCAGTAATAAGACCGTATGGAGGTATAGAGAGCTACTCCCTTGCTCAAAAGATGTTGAAGGGATCAGCTTAGGTGAAGGTGGGACACCGCTTCTTAAAGCTACTCGGTTAAGCGCCATTCTAGGCACTAATCTTATGCTAAAAGATGAGAGCAGAAACCCTACAGGATCATTTAAAGACAGAGCTATCAGCGTCGCCGTGACTTGGGCTATAGGGGAGGGTGCCAAGAGGCTTGTTTCAGCCTCTTCGGGAAATGCGGCGGCTGCTGTTGCTGCTTACTCAGCCAAGGCTGGACTTGATTGCTTCTTGCTATTCGATTCAAAGTCTCCTCCTACTAAGCATCTCCAGCCACTGGTATATGGTGCGAAGGGCTTGTCGGTAAAGAATCTTTTCACAGGCACATCTGAAGATTTAATTAAACTTCTCTACACTTTATCTCAACGTTTGGATGCGTATAACATCTTCTGCTGGGCTCTCATAAACCCATACACGCTTGAAGGTAACAAGACGATAGCCTACGAGGTCTGCGAAGCGTGTCAATGGAATCCTCCTGATGTTGTCGTAGTCCCAGTAGGTGGAGGGGATAACTTGGTAGCGGAGTGGAGAGGCTTCAAGGAGATGCTTGAATTAGGGTTCATCACCAAGCTGCCAAAGATGGTGGGAGTGCAATCAAGTAAAGCAGATCCGCTAGTAAGAGCTTGGAGAAGCGGGAGCGAAACCATAGCGCCTATTAGTGAGCCTTCAAGCATAGCGTCAGGCATAAACGTGCCCTATACAGGTGAACATACACTTAAAGCGATAAGAGAGTCGAAGGGCGTTGCTGTTGCTGTCGAGGATGAAGAGATACTTTTAGCTGAAAAAGAGATAGCTCGCTTAGAGGGTGTCTGGGTTGAACCATCTTCCGCAGCAACAGTTGCAGCTGTGCCAAAGCTCATCAACTCAGGCATGGTTTCAAGAGACGACACAGTCGTTTGCGTACTTACAGGTGGTGGGCTAAAGGACACCGGTGCAGCGACGAAGTTTACACCCAACGTGCTTCAGGTAAATAGAGATGTAGAAGAGATCATTCAAGCCTTCAAGCGAATTTAAGAGTAAGATAACATTTAATCATAGAACCACCACATTAGCTACAGATAGTATGACTGCAAAGTACAGATTGGAAAAGGACAGTTTAGGATAAGCGAAAGTTTTGGCTTCAGCTTACTTCGGCGGAGTTCAAGTATAATGTTTGGTAAGGTGAATCCAGTTGTGCCAGAGATGGTCAATATGATTGCTGCTGAAGTAATTGGTAACGATCTGACGATAACAGTAGCTGGACAAGCTGGGAATCTAGGTTTTAATACTATGATGCCCCTAACAACATACACTCTGCTTGAACCCTATGTATAGGGGCTCAGCAAGCAGAACTTTATCCATATGCGTAGATGGGGTAGTGGCAAATATAGGGAGATGCCTCAAATATGCTGAGAATTCAGCAGCACTAATAACAGTTCTAGCACCAGCAATCGGCAACGATAAAGCAGCAAAGATAGCAAAGAAAACACTGACAGAGGAAAAAGCATCAGAGAAATAGTTGAAGAAGAAGACATTTTCACGAAAGAACAAGCGGGCGAGATACTCAACCTTAAGAAACTAAAAGAAGGAGATAGATTATAACATAAAAGATAAACAAAAAAGATCGGGCTCCCTTAAGGAGCCCTGGTCAAAGTTCAGCTCGGCTGGAAGATCTTAATGGCTACAACGGGGCACTGGACTTCGCAAGCCATACAGAATATGCAGTCAGATTCTTTAACAGGGTCAGCCTTCTTAGCAGAAGCTGGGTGACCTGGTGTTTCAAGCCACTCGAAAACGCCAACAGGGCATACATCTAAGCACACACCGTCCGCTATGCAAATATCAAAGTCAACCGCCACGATGCTACCGTGTATTCCTAGTTTTGCAGGTGGCTCCACTGGACCGTATACGTCGTGCCCCCGATGTTTATCCACTATCTGTCTTGTTGATTTAAAGTTAGGGTCTATGCCTGGCATACTCTTTACACTACCTAACTACCACTCATATATGTATTTAAGCTGAACTATCAACCCTTCGGCTTAAAGGTTTAGAATGTGGTATAGTAACGTATTAGACGCCTAACTACATCTATCTTCGCTACTACACCGATCAGTTCGCCTTTCTCGTTCACAACATAAACGTGGTCAGCGTTCTTTCCAAGCATAGTCTCAACCAAATCCTTTAAAGGAGTGCTGGGCGATGTTATAACAGGCTTCTCAGCACAAGTAGCTAATACTGGAAGCTTGAGAGACTTCTTAGAAGCAGAGACCAGTTCTTCAAGTCTTACAACACCAATAGGCCTTCTGTTACTGTCTACGATAGGGAGAACTCTGTAAGGTACAGATTCAAACTTCTTTAGGGCTTCTTCGGTGCTTTCATCTTCAGTTAGCACGTGTTGAGGTTTGGACATTATATCTGAAGCCTTTATTCTATTTACAACTCTGGAGGCAATCCTTGATGCTTTACTGTAAACACGTTCTAAAGCGAGTTCTTCTTCATAGACCTTTGAGGATGGTTGAGAAGGGAATAAAGATAAAGAACCTGAAGTGAAGAAGCTGCAGACCGACGCTAATAGACCAGGTATGATAGCGGTTGGACCTGCTGTTTCCGCTATGAATGCAGCGGGTGCAAGGTAGATTTTATGTGACCCTGAGAGCATAGCCGCCATGCCTACTACGATGTATATTGGTTCAATCGTCTGGAACACACTTAAAGAATATAGAGCGCCTATTAAAGCACCTTCGACTACACTTGGTGTTAAAAGCCCCCCACTTCCACCGAAGTTGAGAAATATCGTTGTTGAGAAGAGTCTTAGGATAATTAATATTAGAAGCGCAACAAGAGAGTAGTGTTGTGTATTCGTAGTTAGATCAGATACCAAACTGTATCCAACACCGATGCCCTGAAGGCTAAAGAAACCTATAGCACCTAAGGTTAAACCACCAAGAAGTAGCAGTAGACCAAAGCCTCCTCTGGCCATAGCCCTCCTACCTAAGCTATCAGCCAAATTGTATAATCTAACGAAAAGTGCCGAGTATAAGCCACAGACTACACCAAGAATGATAGAATGCAAGACTTCACTTGAACTAACTGATGATATCGCTGGCGTATAAAAGATAGGAACCACACCACCTATAAGGACAGCAACTAGGTATGAGAGAGTAGCAGCTACTGCTACTTCAGCAAAAGCCTCTTTCTCCACATCTTTTTTATAAGGTATCTCTAGAGTGAACAGGATAGCAGTTAAAGGCGCCTTGAATATAGCTGAGATCCCAGCAGCAACACCAGCTAAATATATCTTCTTTTGATTTACCATAGGGAGGCGAAAGATTCTCGATACAGTAGAACCGATGCCTCCACCTGCTGTTATGGCAGGTCCTTCTAGTCCTGCTGTGCCGCTTAAGCTTATCGAGAAGGTTGAGGCTAGCACTCTTGCTACGCTATCTTCAGCAGAGATCTGACCGTTTCGCAAATGTATTGTTTCAATCATTAGATGCGTGTCGCTGTTACTTGTTCTGATAGTAGAAAAATATTGCAGAAGTGTAAAGCTTAAGGTTATGGAGAGTAATGTGGCGACGAAGACAAAGGGTCTTTCTTTTAAGATCGCTGCCTCTAATTGCCCCCAGACGTATGAGTAGAATGAACCACAAGATACTGCCACTATACTTGTGGCGACCCCTGTTATCAAAATAGCGAAAACATGAAGTCTATTAACCATCAAGGTTATCTACATCCCTCTTGACAGATTACTCATCATTATTTAAGGTGTGTTATCATGAGGAGCTTGAGAGAGGAGAGTGGAGGTCAAGGGAAACTCACTTGGATTTTTCTCATACCTTTTTATGCATCCATACAAAGCATATCAGTCTACATACCGTTAGGAATAATAGCTTTAGGAGGCGGGGTAATAGAGGTAAGCTTTGCTGTAACCGCTTATTATCTTGTTTTAGTCCCAACTACACTGCTCTGGGGATATGTGTGTGATGCAATTGGTTGGCGAAAGAAGCTACTATACTTATCTACTATAGTAAGCACGCTTTTATCGATAGCTCTTTACTACTCGAATAATGCTGTATCTTTAATCGTTATCTTCGGCATATATTCGCAAACAGCAGCTATGTTTGCGCCAGCCTTCAACTTATTAATTTTGGAGACCTTACCTAAGAAGCAGTGGGAGAAAGGCTACACGGTTACAAACATCTTTATGTTCATTGGGCAGATAATCGGTATGGTAGCCGGTGTTTTGTGGTCAGCCTTCTTTCCAATTACTTCATACCCTCTCCTGTCAGCAGTCTTCTCAGTAGCTGCAATCCTAGCTGTCTCAAAAGTGTCAGAGCCAAAGATCCTTTTGGAGAGGCGTTCTATCTTGTGGTCTGCTCGTGGTCTTATACATAGGCTTACTCATCTACCTTTGATCTTTCTACGCCTCCCTCACTTAACCGACTTTAAATCGATAGTAGCTATGAGCAAAAAGACACTAACACGAGAGATACCGCTGGTATTTGCAGCTTCATTCCTATTCATGCTCTCGGCCAACCTTTTCTTCACACCATACACACCCTACCTCAAATACGTAGGATTATCAGACTCAGAGGTAATCCTACTGAACATCTACATAGTAGCTGCTAACGCAGTCACATCACAATTCCTCCTAAAAAGATTTAGTGGCAAAGTTTCACATACAACAGCAAGCAAAGCGCTAATCGCTAGAGCCATCGGAATGCTTCTAGGCGCAGTCTTCGCGACATTGATAACAGATACACGTATCTTCTACACAACTATGCTCGTCTACACGCTCCTAGGCGCGGCTTACGCCACAATCAACATAAACCTCACCTCACTACTTTACAAAGTACTACCAGCTGGTAGGCAAGGCGGAATGCTAGGGGTCTACAGTTCACTGAATGGCGTCGCATTTCTTATCGGTGGTTTAGCATCAGGCTACATCTCATACTACCTAGGTTACACAACAACATTCCTCCTAGCAGCTATACTAGTGTTCTTAGCATCAACTATATTGGAAATTCACTACAAGAGGTAAGAATGCTAGGGTCCTCTAATCCTCCTCTTTCTGAGGATTAAGATAAGCAAAATAATTTAGCAATGCCTCTTTCTGAGTTGAACTGTCCTTAATAAGTAGAGCCTCTATCTCCTCCACGAACTCCTTGTTAAAACCTTTTGGGATGGTTGCGCTGAGGTCAACGAGGTCAAGGGGCCAAGGTAGACCAGTAGCAGGGTTATGAAGCGCCTTAAAGTATGAAAGAATAGGATCTATGTCTGTGCCGATCTTTACCTCAAACTCAAATGGTGGTGGTTCGCCGCATCTGACGAAGTACCTTGCTAGGCTTGTTATGCGCTCTACAGCATAGTTCAGTGACCTATAGATGCTGTGAGTTACTTTCCTCTTGGCGCTGTCATAGAGTTGGTCCATATTTTTTATCCTCTTTTTGGAAAGGTTTGCGTAATTGTATAGATCTCTCATCTGAGCAAAGTAATGGTATGCGTCCGCTTTCCCAAATATCCACTCATACGCAAAATAGTGCGCAGGTTGGAGGAGCGCTGTTAATATATATTTGTCGTTTGCACCTACACACTTATCCAGATCACCATATTTGTATAGCAGCCAGCCATCTATTGCAGCAGCTCGGCTTCTTTTTATCAAGCCTGCAGCCTTCTTGCTGTCCATTAAGGCTAGCGTCTTATCTCTTACGCTTGTAATCAGTTCTTGACCAAGTCGATGTTCATCTGCGCCTAAATTTTCTTTCTTGATTCTATACGCACTAGCTCTGAAGCCAAAGAAGCTACCATCCAGTATAACCCAATCTACATTCTTCTCTTTTAGGCATCGATAAGCGAGTTCACGTTCAAGATCTAGCCTAAGAAGCTCGAGGAGAGTTAAGGCATCACCGTACCCTTCGAGCTGCTCAGCTATGTAGCATCGCGACACATAACCTTCATCCACTTGCTGCATACCCTCAAATATTAGATATGAAGCGCAGTATGTCCCAACTCTTATACCTAATCTCTCGCTAGTCGTAGGTGAGTTAGAGCCATCTATTACCGCAACCCTCCACCTTCCCCACTCATCAGAATCTGGAATCGGCTTGCCCTTTATCAACCCACTTAAGCTTTTCAGCTTCTGCTGCTTCTGCTGTATCCTCTCTTTACATTTCTTCGCTTCTTTCTCAGCGAGTTTAAAGAACTGGTGTTGCAGAGGTTGAGGAAGCTTAACCCAAGAGTACTCATCATCCTCCAGCAACTTACTTCACTCCGAACGTTATTAACAGGGGTATGGGGGAGGGATTCATGTTTCCCATGAAATAGAAGTGCCCTGGTGGAAGAGAAAGCAGAAACTTAGGGTCTATATTAAACGGGGAGAGCCAGCTCCCAGCCTCATTCATATCAAGGGGATGAATCTTACCGACGAATTGAGTATTTAAGTTCCTTCTTACCGCTGCGTTTATACCTATCTCTCCTGCGATGCCTTGCGATAGTATGCACATGCAGAGCTTATGTGATCGACCGAGTGCGCACAGATCTATTATCATATCTGTCGTCTCCTTCTGTATACTGTCTGGGTTAAACGGGCAGTATTGAGGACCTTCATCGATAACCAGAGCGATATTCAGATCTTCATCATTATGCATAAGATCCATCATATGCCGAGCTAGGGTTAAGAAGACAGAGAGCTTCTCATCCCTACCAGTCTTCTTCATATCCATAACGACAAGTTTCTTATCTCTTACAAAGCGTAGTATATCGCTCGATGTTAAGGTGCCCAATATGTTCTGAATGTCACTATCCCTCAGTTTGCGATATCCTCTCTCGAACCGCTGCTGATCCTCAAAAGGTTTGCCAGAGGTTGCGTTACGTGGGTTTAGTGCTTGAGTAATGCTGGTGTAGAAGACCCTTCTAAACTCGTCTACACTTAACCCGCGCCAACCCTCTGAATAAATGAATTCCTCCAATGCTTGCGTTACCGTACCTCTTGCCTGCTGGCTTAGGTAACCGAAGTTACCCATCTTCTTACAGAGATACGAGACGACTGTCTCGGGATCCAAGGATACTTCAGATATGCTAATGATGTTCTGCTTCTTGAAATAGGGTGCGTAATCACGCCCCTTCCAATCCAAAACAAGCGCATCAAACCCAGCGTCAAGAAACAACGGAATGAGTTGTAACCGGGTTAAGTAAGACTTACCACCGCCTGTTGAAGCGAAGACGCCAATATGGTAGGGTATAAAGGAGACATCAACAGGCACATGCCAACTTGGATGCCCTTCATAGTAGCCTACGGTGTGTTTGTGCGCTGAACCAGCCAAATACCTCATGGGATCATCCTTATCTTCAAAGAGGTAGACGGGTGAGCCTGGTGCTAGTATCTTCTTGTTCTGCTGGATGGTATCATTGACCTCGCCTATGACTGATAAGGTAAAGTCATAGGTTTCTTTAGCTGTGGAAGGTGGTCCTCCTGCTCTTGCGTAGGCTACGCCTGGATTATACCCGCCTGGCTTAAGGTTTTCGTTTATGCCTCTGCCTCTTCTTAAGACTGCTAGTATCCTTCCTTCGTTCCTGTTATCCACCAGCACAAGATCCTCTACCTTAACCCTCTTCTCCTCAGATTGGTTAAGTATGACTCGAGCCTCGTTCTCAGAGGATTCGCTTGCTATTATCCCAATTGGTTTCATCTGATGATGTCCTCTGACTTAAGCAGTGAAGCAAGAAGATCACTTCTAGTCGCTATTAGTAGCTGGGTTCGTGTCTTCATCTTCTTCAAGACTTCGGCGAGCCCTCTTATTCCTGATTCATCCAATCCCTCTTCAGGCTCATCCAACAAGAGGATAGGAGAACTTTCCAATTCATTTACTGCAAGTAGAAGAGCGAAACTAAGAGCGACGTTTTCTCCTGTGCTCATCTGATGAGCATAAACCCATGTGTCATCCACCCTACCTTTAACTAATAGAACTTCGCGCGCCCTTACCACCTTGCTTTCGAAGTCCACATCCTTCAGCCGCTCATACGGATAGATCTTCTTAAAAGCATCTTTAAATTGAGACTTGACAGAAGTGAGGCGTTCACTTTTAGCCTCATTCACAGCATCAAGAAGCGAGGACTTTATCCGTTTAAGTTTGTCGGCAAGATCTCTTAACTTCCTGATCTTATACTCAAGATTGGTAGCATCCTGCGAATCCATCTGCGCAAGAGCTGCTTCATAGGCTTCTCTCTGCGCCTCAAGACTGCTTAACCTGCTCTCAAGTACCTCTATTTCGCGTCTCATTTCCTCCGCTTCTTTCAGCAGCTGAAGCGCTTTTGATAGATCCGCTTCAGAGACGGTCTGCACCTTAGATTGCGCAACCTCAGCTTCAAGCCTATTTACCTCTGCTTCGATGAATCTCCTCTGCTCTACGAGTCTTCGTTGCTCTTCCACTTCTTTGCGCTTCTGCGTAAGCTTTGTTTGAAGATTGTTGTACTCATCGATAACCTTTCTATACTCATCTTCCAGATGCTTGAAGCTCTCAAGTGCTTCTTTTGAGAGTGGAGCATTACATAGTGGGCAGGTCTGAACATTCATATCTTTCTGCAGATCGATCACCTGTATAGAAGCCTCCAAAACAGCTATCCTTCTATTTAGGGCATCATTCCTAGCCTCCATCTCACGCATCTCTTCTTCAGCACCCTCAAACGCCTCAGGTAGAATTCTTAGCTGAGATCGATACTGTTCAAGCAGCTTAAGCTTACCTTTCATCTCCAACTCGGTCTGCTTCGCTTCCTCAGCCCTCCGCTTAACTTCTTCAGCCCACTTTAACATACTGCTATCCATCATGTATTTGAGTCGAAGCGCAGCCAGTCTATCCTTGGAGCGCCCTATTTCAGCAGCACATTCTGCATCTCGCTTCCTAAGATCATCGATTTGTTTAATGGCTGACAACTGTTTTTCAAGCTCTTGTATCCTCCGCTCAACTGGTGCGGCGGTTATCTCAGATGCTACTTGATCGTATTTATCCAACTCTAGGAGCTGGTTTAACTTAAGAGCCTTTTCAGAAGGAGCCCCAGCAAATAGCTTTGCTACCTCCCTACCATCAACAAAAATCTTAGGGTCGATCTTCAGCTGCTCAGGTAAATCAGTCTTTACCGCAACTGGTCCACCACGCCTCTTTCTCCTTTCGATGAAAAAAGGAAGACCATTCAAGTACCCCTCCACTCTAACCGACATATGATCGGAAGAGGTATTGATCAGATCATCTAAGATCAGCCCAGAGGGCGCCCCGCCGCAGAGCGCGAAGAGAACAGCTAGAAGACGGGAAGTCTTACCTGAACCCATACTTCCAGAAAAGACAGTTAGATCATCTAAGGTAAACTCAGCCTCCCTTATCCCCCTAAAACAGACCACTTTGACCCTATTTAGCTTCAGCCCTTTTCTGCCTCCTCTATCAACTCGACTATGGCATCTCTGATTCTGCTTGGCGGAGTTTTAAGAAAGAGCTCTAAGAGGGCAAAATCTTCTTCACTTAGCCTCTTCCTTAACTTCGCCTCAACATCATCCAAGGCTACAACCCTCTTCCCACTTCAAACAATGCGCTTTATCTACTACCTAACTGCCATACTTAAGGATTCTTTAACACTCGTGTCGACTACTGAATCCATCTACAATTACTAACCCAACTTACCCAGCAGCTCAATATATCTGCTGAGCAGATCAAGAAACTCCTTTTGACGCTCCACCGAACGCTCATTTCTCAACATCTCAGCCACCTCAAGAGCCTTCGCCTCTAAGACCTCTTTAAGCGAGGAAGGCTTGATTACTGGCTGAGCAACATTATCTTTCTCAGCACCACAAACTATGCAGCTAACCTCATCCTTATACTTGATCTGAACCCCACCGCATCTCGGACAGGGTTCGCTGAGGAGAGTAGCACCTTTCCTAAGCATCTCGGAAGCTGCAGCCAGCTTTTTCCTAGAGACCACAGCCATCTAACCAACTTAAACACATCTTGTTATTTTAACGTTATTATAGAAAACGGCAGAAAGGTTAATTATAGCCTACTTATAATAAGAAGGAAGCAGAGTTATCAAAAGAGGTGAATCATTTGAGCTCCAAGAAGAAGAAGGAAAACCTCGAGAAACTTGAAAGAGCCATAGCAACACTACAGCAGGTAGCAGACAGCACCATCACACCAAGGAACATTAGGAAACTCGTCAAAGATGCTATAGCCATGCTGCAAGATGAGGAAACATCTATAGCGGTTAGAGCAGCCAACGCCATAAGCCTCCTAGATGAGATCTCTCAAGACCCCAATATGCCATCTTTCTCAAGGGTAACTATATGGTCTGCAGTCTCAACACTAGAAAGCATAAGAGAATAAGAAGATCAGAGAATCTCCCTTAACGCATCAAGCAGAGCATCGTTATCTTCCGGTAACCCAACTGAAATACGCAGGCATCTTCTGAGAATAGGGTCGTCAAGCCTACGAAGCACAAATCCCCGCTTCAAAAGCTCTTGATAGACCTTCTCCCTTTCTCTCTTTAAGAACTCAACCAAAAAAAAGTTAGCAAGCGTTGGATAGACCTTCACACCACCCAGCTTGCTCATCTCAGAGATTAGCCGATCACGCTCAGCAAGAGTATCTCTAACTTTAAGCCTAACCCACTCAACATCAGCCAAAGCCAACTCAGCCAACTTCAACGTAATAACATCGACACTATTAGGAGGCCTAACCTTGTTAAGCATCTGAACCGTCTCTTCGCAGGCAACTATATAACCTAGTCGAGCGCCGGCAAGCCCAAACGCCTTTGAAAAAGTTCTAACCACCATAAGATTACTGTATCTCTCAGTCAATTCAACGAAGGATTCACTACCATACTCTTGATAAGCCTCATCAACAACAACACCTACATCACATTCATTAAGGATGCGTAGCAGATCAGACTTTTCAACAGCATTACCCGTGGGATTATTGGGGTTACAAAGAAAGATCAACCTAGTCCTGTCATTAACAGCCCCGATCAAACCATCCACATCATCAGCAAAGTCTTCTTTACGCTGCACGAAAACGACCTTAGCACCCATAAGCTCGCTAACGATTCGAAACATAGAATAAGAAGGACTAGAAACCACAACCTCGGAGCCTGCCTCCAAAAACACCTTAGAGATTATATCAAAGGCTTCGTCGCCACCATTAGATATAACAAAACACTCTTCGCCAACACCCAAATACTCCGATAAACCTCTCCGCAAACTAAGGTAAGATGTATCCGGATAACGATTAACAGCAACCCCGTCAAGCTGACTGCTCAACCTCCTCAACCAATGAATAGGTCTATAAGGTGATGTATTAAGATCAAAACGCCTAATGTTACAGACGCCCAAACCAACCGAAGCAGCAATCTCAGCATCAGAAGGCTCCCACGCATACTCCCTAAAAGATCCAAGAAGCGCTCTGAACCGCATAACCAACATAACCAAACCAAGACATAAAACCTTTCCCAAAACACGCAGACGCCGTGCATAGATTGCGCCCCCAAGGGAGGACCATAAATTCGACGCCTTGAGCTATTGGAAGCGGCGAGCTGAAGCGGTCGGCCGAAGCCTTCCGCCTTACACCCCCGCCCCATCAACGGGGTCTTCTACCCCCGCTCTCCCCCACAACCCACCACCCTCGCGGGAAGCAGGCTGTGGAAGGCCATCTTTTCTCGGGAGAGACTTCGGGCTTAGATGCTTTCAGCCCTTATCCTCAACGGCTTAGCTGCCCGGCTATGCCCTCTCGGACAACCGGTAGACCAGAGGCCGCGTTGCCCTGTTCCTCTCGTACTAAGGGCAACTTCCCCTCAGATGGCCGCGCTCCCATCAGGTAGAGTCCGACCTGTCTCACGACGGTCTAAACCCAGCTCACGTTCCCCTTTAATGGGCGAGCAGCCCCACCCTTGGCCCCTGCTGCAGGACCAGGATGGGAAGAGCCGACATCGAGGTACCAAACCGCGGGGTCGATTGGAGCTCTCGCCCGCGACGAGCCTGTTACCCCTGGGGTAACTTTTCTGTCACCTCCAGCCCCCAACAGTGGGGACATGAAGGATCGCTAGGCCAGGCTTTCGCCCCTGGATCCTCTGCTTTTAAGGACCCAGTCAGGCCGGCTTTTGGCCTTGCCCTCACCGGTGGAGTTCTGACCCACCTGAGCCGACCTTTGGGCCCCCTCGATACCTTTTCAAGGGGGTGCCGCCCCAGCCGAACTGCCCACCTGCCGGTGTCCCCTTCCGGGTTAGTGACGCAGCCGCAGAAGGCTGGTGTTACACTTGCGCCTATCACACGCCCGGAAGCGTGTGCATAAACGGCTCCCAGCTACTCTCTGCAACCGCAGCCACGTCACAACGACAGGCTGCAGTAAAGCTCCACAGGGTCTTCTCTCCCCGATGGGAGTCCGTGGACTGTTCGTCCACGTTACGTGGGTTCGCCGGGTTGCAGGCGGGGACAGCGGGGCCCTCGTTGGTCCATTCATGCACGTCGGAACTTACCCGACAAGGCATTTGGCTACCTTAAGTAACCCAACTGGGTTGGACCATATCTTCGCCTTCGAGTTCATCATCAATCTCCCTCTACGGCGCCCGGCATATGGTCTCTGAGGCGTCCGCCCTCTATGCTGGAAACTATGTCGCTTAGCCTGCGCTTTCTATCTGTTGAGGCTTCATGAGCTTTCTGCAGCAGCTTCTTGAAGCCTTCTAAACTTCTGTGTTCTCCCTTCTGCAGTCCCTCTACGATTTCAGCGAACCGCTGGAATTCTCTCTGTTTTATGATAGGCTGGTGCTTTTTGAAGAATGGGATTATCTTTTCAACCAGATTTTGCCGCGAATCCACCAAATAGATGCACGTTGATTCCTCCTGCCCTGGTTTCGGTATAATACGCCCGCAATCGAAGACTCTCCTAAGTATCTCAAGAACTACTCTGTGTCCCTTGCTTTGTGTTACGTGAAAGACAGGGTCGATAACCCAGCCGAACCTTGTGTCGTCTTGCTTCTTAATCGATATGGAGAAGCATCCTTCTCCATCTACAAGACCAACTATGTAGTAATGAAGATATTTCCTCCGCTTTGGGAGAGCCTTCGGATCTATTAAATCTTTGAACTCGTTTAGCACAGTAGTCACCGTTTTTAATTAGTCGGCACCACATTTAAAGCTTTGAGAGGGCGTTCCCTGCGGGTCAGAGGCACCTGGTCGACTATTGTTCCCTACTCGGGAGCCGACCTACTTCTCTTTTCCCGCATATAGCCGAGTTTAAAGACTCCCTTCATTGAGAGTCAGAGTTACTCCCGGCGTTTAGCGGCCCTTAGCCTGGTTGTACCCAGGTTTTAGGTACCGCCACTGGCCAGGATTCAGAGGCTGTACACACCCTTTCGGGCTTGCAGCCTCCGGTGTTTTTATTAAACAGTCGGGACCCCCTAGTCACTGCGACCTGCGCTCCCAGCTCCTCGCTAAGAGCACAGGCACCTCTTCTCCCTAAGTTATGAGGCTAATTTGCCGAGTTCCCTCGCCTGCGGTCCACCCGACACACCTGAGGCTTCTCACCTAGGGCACCTGTGTCGGTTCTCGGTACGATCTTAGAGGCGCCTCTCCACCCCTGTTTTCACGGTCTCCAGGAATCAGGTGAACCAGCCATAAGGCTGGCTATTCTCACCCTCGGCTGAGTTCCCGTCATTACGACACTCCCCCAGCCTCGGATGATTAAACAGGGCGAGAACCCTGCTCACCCTATCCTGAAGTAGCAGAGATGGATGTGCTTACGCGCAGCACCTCTAAGGCACCGGAATATTAACCGGTTTCCCTATTCCTGCAACTCCTTTCGGGTTGCAGTTAGGATCGGCTTACTCCTGGCCGACGACGCGTTGCCAGGAAACCCTTGCCCTTTCGGTGGTCGAGATTCTCACTCGACTACGCTGCTACTACCGCCAGGATCTGCAATAGAGGCCGGTCCACAGGACTTCACAGCCCCGCTTCTAGCCAGCCTCCACGCCCACCTACCGCACACCACATCAAGTGTGGTGGCCTAGAGTATCGGCAGTCGGCTTTAGCCCCGTCCATTTTCGAGGCCCCCAAGCTCGGCAGGTGAGCTGTTACGCACTCTTTAAAGGATGGCTGCTTCTAAGCCTACCTCCCTGCTGTTTTAGCTCGGAGACACTCTTTGGTTTGACACTTAGCCGACATTTAGGGGCCTTAACCCTAGTCTGGGTTGCTCCCCTCTCGGTTATGGGGCTTACCCCGCATAAACCCGTCTCCAAGCTTCTTCTGTGCTGATGCCTTCGGAGTTCAAAAAGAAGGTGGGCCCTTTCGGACCCTTGCCTTCTCATTGGTGCTCTACAGCATCAGCCACATCCGCTTGGGCTAGACTGAGATCTACTTCGGTGGGAACTAGCTATCACCGGGCTAGATTGGCTTTTGGCCCCTTGTCCCGAGTCAGGGGACCGAATTGCACGTCAGGACCCTTTCGGACCTCCACCAGGCTTTCGCCCGGCTTCGTCCTGCTCAGGACACGATCGCCCGGTTTCTAGTCTTATCGCCATGACTAGAGGCCCTTTCAGACCCCTCCCCTCACAGCCAAAAGGCTGCTGCGGGAAATCGGTTTCCCTTCGCCTCCGGGCTTTCAACCCTTAAGCTTGCCATGGCAATAAACTCCCTGGCCCGTGTTTCTAGACGGAACGTGCCACCTTGAATCTAAACATAAACCACCCTTACGGGCAGTCTCAGTTCAGATTCTTTCAGGCAGCACACGTCTGTAACCATCTGGTTTCAGGCTCTTTTCACACCCCTTCCGGGGTTCTTTTCAGCTTTCCCTCACGGTACTATTACGCTATCGGTCTTGGGAAGTATTTAGCCTTGGAGGCTGCTTTCCCCCATCTTCCCTAGCCACTGCCAAGGCCAGGTACTCGGCAGAAGGCACAGACCCCTCAGTCCAAGGTCTACAGGGGTGTCACCTTCTATGCCAGGTCTTTTCAGACCACTTCGACCTCAGACCAAAGGCTCTGCATACGCCCTCTGCATACCCCACATCTCCACCTAGTTACCTAGGCGGATTCGGTTTGGGCTAAACCCCTTTTTGCTCGCCGCTACTCAGGGGATCTCGATTGATTTCTCCTCCACCTCCTACTCAGATGTTTCCTTTCGGAGGGTTCGCGTTCCCAAAAGGGAACATCAAGAAGCCTTTCGGCATCCTGATAGGAAGCCCCATTCGGGAATCCTCGGATCAAAGGCTGCCTGCGCCTACCCGAGGCTTATCGCAGCTTGCCACGCCCTTCTTCACCCCCCAAGCCGAGCCATCCACCAGACGGCGTCAGCGCGTCAAGTGATCCTCCCTTTGAAGCCTACGCAACTATGCACGGCGGTAATCGCAGGTGTTTTCCACCTGCTGCGCCCTTCGCCTATCAAGGCTGACTTGATAGGCTGCATCTACCAGTTGGCTGTGTACACCTATCCGCAGCTTAGCCGATACTCCAACCTAAGGAGGTGATCCGGCCGCAGGTTCCCCTACGGCCACCTTGTTACGACTTCTCCCCCCTTGTCGAGCGCAGGTTCGATGGCGTCAACTAGGCGCCACCTCGCCCGAGCCCAACTCGGGTGAAGCGACGGGCGGTGTGTGCAAGGAGCAGGGACGTATTCACCGCGCGATGGTGACACGCGGTTACTAGGGATTCCAGATTCGTGAGGGCGGGTTGCAGCCCTCAGTCACAACTGGGGTAGGGTTTGGGGATTGCCTTCCTCTCTCGAGGTCGGAGCCCATTGTCCCTACCATTGCAGCCCGCGTGTGGCCCGAGGGTTTCGGGGCATACTGACCTGCCGTAGCCCCTCCCTTCCTCCGCCTCAACGGCGGCAGTCCCGTTAACTAGCCCCATCAACCTTACGGTCGATGATAGCAATTAACGGCAGAGGTCTCGCTCGTTGCCTGACTTAACAGGACGCCTCACGGCACGAGCTGGCGACGGCCATGCACCTCCTCTCAGCTCGTCTGGTAAAGTCTTCAGCCTGACCTTCATCCTGCTGTCTCCCCCGGTAAGGTTCCCGGCGTTGACTCCAATTAAACCGCAGGCTTCACCCCTTGTGGTGCTCCCCCGCCAATTCCTTTAAGTTTCAGCCTTGCGGCCGTACTCCCCAGGCGGCGAGCTTAACGGCTTCCCTGCGGCACTGGAACGGCACGTAGCCGCTCCATCACCTAGCTCGCATCGTTTACGGCTGGGACTACCCGGGTATCTAATCCGGTTCGCTCCCCCAGCTTTCATCCCTCACCGTCGGACGCGTCCTGGCGGACCGCCTTCGCCACTGGTGGTCTTCCGTGGATCAGCGGATTTTACCCCTACCCACGGAGTACCGTCCGCCTCTTCCGCTCCCTAGCCCCACGGTATTCTCCGCAGCTCAACGGTTGAGCCGCTGAATTTAACGGAGAACCTATAGAGCCGGCTACGGATGCTTTAGGCCCAATAAACGCCCCAACCACTCGAGGAGCTGGTATTACCGCGGCGGCTGACACCAGACTTGCCCTCCCCTTATTCCCCGGGCTTTTTAGACCCGAGAAAAGCCACCCTCAGCGGATGGCACTCAGAGTAGCCTCGTCGCGCTTTCGCGCATTGCGAAGGTTTCGCGCCTGCTGCGCCCCGTAGGGCCTGGACCCTTATCTCAGTGTCCATCTCCGGGCTCCTTCTTCCAAAGCCCGTACCGGTTACAGGCTTGGTGAGCCATTACCCCACCAACAACCTGATCGGCCGCAGCCCCATCCTGAAGCGGATGAGGAGACATGCCCCCTCAGCCCTTTCGACCAAGACCCATTCCAGGTGCCTTGATCTATCGTGGATTAGTCCCAGTTTCCCGGGGTTATCCACGTCTTCAGGGTAGGTTGGCTACGTGTTACTGAGCCGTCCGCCACGCCTCTCACGTGGTTGAGAGACGTTCGACTCGCATGGCTTAGTCCCGCTCTGAGAGCAGTTGGGTCCGGCAGGATCAACCGGAGTCTAGGCGTTTATTTTCGTTGGGAGTACAGCTAAGCTTTTGCGAGAGCACACAGCCTACATCGGATCCAACAGGATGTCTGTTGAATCTTCATATATGTCAGCGCGTCTGGAGGTCCATAGCACATCGCTTGGGTTAAACCCATAAGCTTGCTATAGACGCCGCCAAGCGACGCGCAATTTAATAGTAGGTTAGGGACCCCGATATAAGCGTTTATGTTATATTCTCTTTTGATCTATTTGGTCGATGCAGAGTAGTTTTTTCTGCCTTTTTACCTCACATGGGTAACGAGTGCGGGGGGTGGGATTTGAACCCACGAACCCCTACGGGACGAGGTTCTAAGCCTCGCGCCTTTGACCTGGCTTGGCAACCCCCGCGCACGCTATTGCTAGCTTGCTGTGGTAAATTTAAGTCCTACAGTTGTGCAACTACTTTAAATATGGGTTTGTGGTTTTGGTTTTTCTGCTTATGAAGGGCCGTTTCAAGAGGCGTTTGATAACTTTAGGAGTAGCGTTGTGTTTGCTGGCTTTGGCTCTATATGCCATCTATCTTAGTCAGAGTGTTGGAGGTATCGTTGACAGGTCGGATAGAGGGTTTATTCGTAATGGAGGGTTTGAGGAGGGTTCCCTTTTTGGCTGGGGTGCTTCTGTTGTAGGTGACCCAGATGGTAGTGCAGCAGCTCCTGTGAAGTATCAGCCCTATTCAGGTGAGTATTGTTTAGTGATGATGCTTGAAGGTAGAGCCAAGGTTCTGCGTGTTGAGCCACAGATTGAGCGGATACCGTTTAGCTGGGTTAAAGGCTTCAGCTTGGCATATAGGTTACTTAATAGTAGTGATATAATGTGGGGTGTAACATTTGTTTTGAAGGGAATCAGCTCTAACGACTCTAGGACTTTAGTATACTTGCTTTATAATGAAGGTAAGGAATACGTTTATTATAATGAAACTACTCAGCTGGTATTCAACATAGGGGATGCTGGTGCGGAGTGGCGTAAGATTGAACGGCGTATTGTGGATGACTTCAAACTATACTGGGTCAAAGATGATCCGTCACAATTCACAGTTTGGCATATAAGTGTTGATCTCTATCGTGCCGGTAAGGAGCAGCCTCTGAAGAAGTTCCTTGCATTTATTGATGACTTTAACTTAGAAAAATAGCCTTGATTTTTGATCGTGGGCTTCTTAGGTAAGAAGAGTTGATTCCAATAGAGGGAAGATGTGTACCTTAACTTTAGTTCCTTTTTGTTTTATGAGGTAGGGTAGAGCCTCTGAAGCGCTTCTCAAGTAGTCAAAACCAAGTCTATGCACATAATGTTTTGGTAGGGTGGATAGAAGCGCTGGCTTCGCCTTCTGAACTAACCATCTCAAATAGATTACAGATTCGAAACCATCTATGTATTCATCTGATGAAATTAAGGAGTCTATCTCACGGGTAGCTGCAAGCCGAAGCGCTTCTGACCCTAAACCTTCGATGCATTCTGCAAAGAATACCACTACGCTGCCTTTCAAGGGTTTTGCTAAGTTCCAGAGTGCGTTCAGCGCAGAGGCTAGAGTGGATGATACTTTACGTGAGCCAGCGGAGGCTATAATCGCTTCAGGCGGGTCATTCAGACTGATTTTGCATAGATCTAAGAGCGTCTGGGAGACCTGCTTATGTGCATTAATTAGATCGCCCACTGCCATATCAACTAACACGTCGTCTATAGAGATGTATTCTAAGCCTGACATCTGGAAGCGCTCAGCTTCTGAATAAGCGTAGAAGCTCGCTTCGGTTTCTTCACCTGGTCTAGGTTCCTTGTTTTGTGTGTGCTTGAAAGCCTCAGCCTTAAAGTTAGGGCATAAGGTCTCTAGCAGTGTTGTTGGCCCGCCTGAGAAACCGAAGAGTGGGTTAAAGCCGGCCTTAGATATCAATAGCTTTGTGTCGTATTGGAGAACCTCTGCTATTGATGCTTCTGAGGCTGTGAACACTTTAATGTTTACATTTAACCCTTCGCAAACCTTCTTAACCCAAGAATGGAGGTTTCTTTCAATTCCTACTGTGATTGAGGTTGTCTTGCTGAGCTGAGCTGCGGCGTTAACTACAGCTTTTAGGAGAGAAGCAGATACCTCGTCACTTTCAGAAGGTAAGACCAAAGTATTGCCCTTCAGCTCTAGTTCTTTTATCCTACTGACCATCGATTCTTGATCAAGTGGTTTAGCGTTCAAAGTGTAGATCTTCTCTAAGTTCTCGGTCTTTATCTTCAAGGGAACCTCAACCGTACCGTACGGTATCCAGATTTCAGGCATACTATACTGTTTGCAAGAGGGAAGACTTAAAGATGCTTGTCCATATACTAATGATGGTTTGGCTGAAGATTCTCTTGAGCGGGCGAAACTGGTTAGAGACTTAGGTAAGATCTTAGTCAAGATGAATATTATCCAGTTCGGTACATTCAGACTCACGAGCGGTAAACTTAGCTCATATTATATCAACCTTCGAGTAGTTCCTAGTTTCCCAGATGTTTTCAAAGAGGTCGTTGCTAGCTACATCTACACGTTAAGGAATAAAGTTGGTTTGACAGTTTTTGAGGCGATATGCGGGATCGCTACCTCAGGATTAACATTCGCCTCAACCATAGCATACACCTTATCAAAACCGCTGCTCTATGTGCGGCGAGAAAGAAAGGAACATGGTTTGAGCAGGATGCTGGAGGGCGTTGTGTACCCCGGCCAAAGAACTCTGATATTGGATGATTTGGCTACTACAGGTGAATCTATTCTGACTGCTGTTCAAGCTGTGAGAAGCGAAGGCGGGGTGGTAGAAGATGCTGTGGTGTTAATAGATAGAAAAGAAGGCGCAGAAAACGCTCTACTTAATGAGGGGGTTAAGCTACACTCCTTCACAGACATCTCTGAATTATCAGAGATACTTTTCGACGCAGGGTTACTCGACACCGATCAGATCAGAGCAATAAGAGAGCAGATGAAAAAAACAAAATAGGTCAGTATATCATAAGGTTTTTGCTCTCGAGTAGCGTGTGAAGATTATTGACAGCTTGGTAGACTTCATCCTCCTTCTTTGCACCAGTACATACCAGCTTACCGCTAGCGAACAGAAGTATAACCGTCTTGGGCTCTTGCATACGGTGTATAAGACCAGGGAACTGCTCGGGTTCATACATCGATCTTGGGAGCTGTCTAGCCGCCTCCTCTAAGTGAACTCTACCTCCGAGGCTGGCTGAGGCAACTATATTTTGTATTTCGATTTCAGGTTCGTTCTGAATATCTATTCCTCCTTTCCTTAGCCGTTGAACCACTGTTTTAACTGCTTTTATAGCCTGTTCCTCAGATTTTGCCCCTGTGCACACCATCTTGCCTGAGCTGAATATGAGCGTGGCGGTTTTGGGCATTTTGAGTCGAAAGACCAATCCTGGAAATTGGTCTGGGTGGTATTCGACATCTGTGAAGTTGCGTGTTATAGTATTAAGGTCGACGCGCTGATTTATGGTTGCTGAGGCGACGACATTTTCTATGCTTATTATAGGTTTTGTTTGCGGCATTTATACCGCCCTCTAATAAAGATGAGGGCAGTATTTAAATAGTATCTGAATCCTTTGAAGTTTTACAGTTTATTACTTGCGCTTTAATTCTGCTACAAATATCAGGACAATAAAGAAGAATATTAGGATATAGTTCAGCGGAGGCTGTATTATCGAAGTGACTTTTCCAAGATAAGGTAGGGTGAAGACAACTTTGCCTATATAGTGTGATTGTCTGACTATCCAAGCGTCTGGAGCATAGTTGTTGTCACCTTTGGTGTAGATAGCTACGCCATATTGGTCGATTGCTATGTTGTATATTCTATGAACAATTACTCTGCCGTCCATAGTGGGGCTGTGGAAGACTATAATATCGCCTATTTGAAGAGTCTGAAAGCTATCCTTATCTTTTACTACAATTATGTCGCCTATATTTAAGGTGGGAATCATGCTACCGGATGAGACTACGTATGCTGGGCTTGAAGTACCTAGGGCGAATATGAGACCTGCCCAGAAGATCAGAACTAGGAGGATTGTAATGGAAACGTAGGCTAATGCTCTTGCGATGGGTTTTAGCATCTTTACCCTTCTCTTTACATATTGGGTGGAAGATTGATGCCTTTAAGGTTTTTTCAATGATGGTGTTCTAGTGCTGTGGATAAAATATTTAAGAGCGAGTAAGAGAGGCTGGTTAGGTATGCATAACTCAATAAAGCTTGATCTGAAAGAGGCAGTGGCGGTCCTTGGAGATTAATGTCTTAGAAGTGGATAATAATAAAGTTAGAGTGATTTTGAGTGGTGTGGATAGAGTTTATGCTAACGCTGTGAGGAGGTTCGCTTTAAGTGAAGTGCCTGTTATGGCTATAGATGATGTGGTGATACTTGAGAACACGTCTGTGATGTACGATGAAGTATTGGCACATAGACTTGGGCTCATACCGATCTATACCGATCTGAGCAGATATACGCTACCAGAGGAATGTGATTGCAAAAGCGAATTAGGATGCTCGAGGTGCAGAGTCTTATTCGTGCTTGATGCAGCAGCCGGTGACAAACCTAAGACCATCTATTCGAGCGATTTAGTGTCAGAAGATAAGGAGACCAAACCTATAAGCCCTAACATACCGATCGTGAAGCTAGCTTCTGGTCAAAAGGTTAAGCTTGAGGCTTACGCTAAACTAGGTAGGGGTAAGGACCACGCTAAATGGCAACCAGCCACAGTAGCTGTGCTGCGTGATGCGGATGAAGAAGGTAAGAAGTTTGAGCTGTTCATTGAGTCTGTAGGTGCACTCCCAGCAACCGAGATACTCCTGCAGGCGATAAAGATTCTCCACAAGAAAATGAGTATCATATATGAAGAGATAAAGGTGAAAGATGATGGTAGCAGAAATTAAAAGTAAGAATCCTCTTCTAAGAAGCGACCTGAACGCTTTAAAGAAAGCATCAAAGAAAAGGGTGAAGAACAGCATTTGGGATGTTGTTAGAGAGTACTTGGAGAGAAGTAGATCTAGGAGAGTAGCAGTTAATGTTGGAAAGATATCTAAACTTACTGAGGCTGGGGATGTGGTTATCGTGCCTGGTAAAGTTCTTGGAGGCGGGGTCATAGAGCATAAAGTGGTCGTAGGAGGATTCTCTTTCTCTCAGACCGCTCGCTCGAAGATAACAGCTGCTGGTGGGGAAGCTTTGTTGATAAAGAAGTTTATTGAAACCTACTCAGATCACAAGGGGGTTAAGCTCTTTGGAGGCTAGTGTGCAGAAGTCTGGTCAAGTCGTTGTAGTTAACGGTGAGGAACACATCGCCGGTAGATTAGCATCGCTCTTAGCTAAAAAGTTGCTTGAAGGGGAGCGTGTTGTGGTTGTTAATACAGAGAAGATTCTTATTTCAGGCGACATAGATAGCATACGCAGAGAACTTGAAGCTAAACTTGAGATAACTAGTTTAACCAACCCCAAACATACTCCTATGCATCATAGAACGCCTGATCGAATCTTTACAAGGATTGTTAGGGGGATGGTCCCTAGAAGGAAGGCTAAAGGAAGATTTGCTCTCAAGAGGTTGAGAACATACATAGGAGTCCCAGAAGAATATAAACAAGCTGAGAAAGCAGTCTTTAAAGAGGCTATGATAACCAAGCCCGCTGCATATTATGTGAATTTAGGAGAAGTCGCTAGATTAATAGGTTGGAGAGGTGAATAGAAAGGATTGTCTAAGAGGAAGCAGCAACAGCTTCTACTTAAGTCTGGTGAAAGGAAGACCGCTAGGGCGACAGCAGCGATTAGACCAGGGATAGGTAAGGTGAGAATCAATGATTTTCCGGTTGAAATATGGACGCCTTATGTTGCTAGAGAAATTATGATGACGCCACTTGTGATAGCTGGTGATTTGCGTAATAAGGTTGATATCGATGTATCGGTGAAAGGTGGTGGTGTTATGGGGCAGGCTTACGCTGCTGCGATGGCGATTTCGAGAGCACTTGTCTCGTTCTTTAGATCAGACGATTTAAAGGAGAAGATAATGGCCTACGATGAACACTTACTCAAAGGTGATCCGAGACAAGCCGAACCTAAAAAGTTCGGTGGACCAGGTCCGAGGAGAAGGAGACAAAAATCCTATAGGTGACGCCGTTAACTAGCTTGAGAAAAGTTTAAGAGAGCGCACAGAGGAGTATAGGTTAAATGCTCTACCCTATAAGATGTTTTACTTGTGGTGCACTTGTCGGCGATAAGTTCGCTGAGTTCGAGAGAAAGGTTAAGGCTGGTGAAGATGCAGGGAAAGTTTTAGACTCACTTGGGATAAAAAGGTACTGCTGTAGACGAATGTTACTTACAAGCGTAGACCTCAGTGACGAGATTGTCCCCTACTATGAGGCTATATGGAAGAGGCACGCAGAGCATTCAAGTGAAGGTTGACAAGATGGTTGCTGTTCCTATTACAGCGGTTTTAGGCCGTTTATGCTTTAACTCACGGGGCCAAGAGACTGTAGAGGTTAATGTGAAAGCTGGGGCTGGTTTAGGTAGAGCTATGGCCCCAGCTGGTGCCAGCGTAGGTAAGTTTGAAGCACAGAATTTTCCTCAGCAAGGCGTTAGAGAAGCTCTGAGGCTTTTAAAGGAGTATTCTAGTGAACTGATAGGCTTAGATGCTTCTGATCCGAAGGCACTAACTTTGGCTCTAAGAAGGATAGATGGGACACCAAACTATAGCAGGATAGGTGGCGCAGTGGCTTACGCAGTATCTATGGCAGCAATAGAAGCAGCGGCTGCGCACCTTGATAAGATGTGCTGCTCAATTATATCACCTCACGTGGAGCCTAGACTGCCTTTCCCCTTGGGCAATTTTATAGGGGGAGGGAAGCACGCTGGTCCTGGTGCTCCTGATATTCAGGAGCTGCTTGCTTGCCCTGTTGGCGCTGAGAGGATTGAAGATGCTCTGAGGGCTAACATCGCTGTCCACGCTGAGGCTAGAAGGTTAATCGAAAAGAAGCAACCTTTGTTTGCTGGCGGGAAGGGGGATGAAGGCGCTTGGGCTGCGAATCTAGGTAATGAGGAGGCTCTTACATTAGCGGCTGAAGCAGTCGCTTCAGTTTCAGATAAACTAGGTTTCCGCATCAAGTTAGGTGTTGATTTCGCCGCCTCCTCGTTTTGGGACGAAAAGGAGGGCGTGTATGTTTACGCTCGAAGCTCCAAAAGACTTAAGCCAAAGGAGCAGATCGAGTATGTTGCTGAACTCAAAGATAGATTTGACTTATTCTTTCTTGAGGACCCGTTACACGAAGAAGCATTTGAAGATTTTTGTGAGCTAACCAAGTCGGTTAAGGATGCTCTTGTCGTAGGTGATGATCTTCTAGTAACAAACCCAAACCGCTTGAAGACCGCCTTATCTAAACGCTCCTGTAACGGCGCTATTCTAAAGGTGAACCAAGCTGGTTCACTGGGAGATGCGCTTGAGTTCGCTGAGCTTGCTGCTGCGAACAACATACTACTTACAACTTCACATCGTTCTGGCGACACGGTTGATAGTCACATATCTCACGTAGCTGTGGCGACTGGCTCAAAGATGCTAAAGACAGGTATAGTAGGTGGAGAGAGGATAGCCAAGCTTAACGAGCTTCTAAGGATAAACGAACGTATCTATCTTGAGACCGGCTCAGAGGCTTCAATGGCATCACTATAGCCCACCAGCTATTTGTCCATCTAAGAGGGTAAATCTTTGGTAAAAGTTGGAGAGCTCTATAGGATGGTATTTGGGCTGTTCACAGGGAAACCTAGTAATTTCAGCTGGGTCATCAGAAACAGGCTTGCGGCTAGCGGCAGACCTACTAGTAAAGGAGAGATAGAGTGGCTTAACAAGCAAGGCGTAAAATCCATATTAACTTTAACTGAAAAGAAGCTGCCAGATAGCTGGTTAGACAAGATTTGCTATAAGCACGTGCCTATGCTTGATCATAATCCCCCCCCGCTAGCAAGCTTAGAAGAAGCTGTGGATTTTATACAGGAGCAGATTAAGAGTGGTAATCCTATACTCGTCCACTGCGCAGCTGGAAAGGGTAGGACTGGTACTGTATTGGCAGCATACCTCATAAAATACGTAGGCACATCACTTGATGAAGCGGTAAATTATATACGGAAGATTAGACCCGGTTCAATAGATGACGCCCAAGTAGAATCTCTTATAGCCCTCGTTAAGAAGAGGGAGAAAGATGAAGACCAGATCTCTCTCTAGAGAAGAGGCAGAGGTGATCTACAATCAGCTTCTGAAGAGCTGGCCTAGAGATATATTGCCGAAGAGATTCAAAGGGCTTCTTGCAGTAGAGTTAGATGATAGAAAGGCGTTACTGATATTGAATGACTTTAAAGTTATCAAGGTAGATGATAAGTTTGTCCCCTTCTTGGCAGACACGCAACGTCTGGAAGCATTTCCACACATAATTGTAGACATAGGTGCTGTACGTTTTGTATGCAATGGTGCAGATATTATGCGGCCGGGTGTGAAAACCTTCCCTGTCAGCTTTCAAAAAGGAGATATTGTGGTGGTTAAAGAGGATAAGTATCGTAAGGCAATATCGGTTGGTGTAGCAAACATTTCCAGTGGGGAAGCTCAGCTGCTCACCAAAGGTCCTATTATAACCAACATACATTATGTAGGTGATAAGATCTGGGAGATGGCTAAAGTGAAAGGAATTATTTGAAAGTAACCAAAAGAGATAAGAAAGAGGCAGTAGGTTAAGAAGACTAGGATTGGAGCAGGAAAAGAGTACGGAAGAGAAGCCACGCATATACCTTAAGGCACTTCCCCTAAGAGATAGGGAAGAAGTTGCCGATATAAAGAAGAATATATCGTCGAATTTTATCGTCATCTTACGTATAACACCTCTTGCCCAAAAGGACATAGAGGAGTTGAGAAAAGCTGTAGAGGAGTTGTATAATTACACAATATCTATTGGCGGAGACATAGCCCGCTTGGGAGAAGAAAGAATCGTGGTAACACCCCCTGGTGTGAAGATCTGGAGGGGGTTACTCTAATACACTTTAATTGCTTCTAGTATAGATGGGGAGTAGACTGGTAGCTTAAATATTCTTGATATGGAGGAGGCTAGGTTCTCTACCTTCTTCTTTTCGCCGTGGTTTACGATGACTTGTTTAAGCTTAGGTCTAAGTTTAGTTATATACTTGATTATCTGGTTATAGTCGCTGTGACCGCTAAAGCCATCTATCTTCTCCATTTTGCATAGCACATCTATGACCTTTATCTTTTCACCTTCATCGGCTAAACTTATCTGCCTAGCACCATCCAAAATTCTTCGCCCAAGAGTTCCCTGTATCTGATATGAGACGAACAAAATCTTATTCTTCTCTGATGATGCAATCACAGGCAGATACTCTATCACAGGGCCTCCTTCAAGCATACCTGAGGTAGCCATTATTATGGCAGGCCCCTCCCTAAGCGCTTCCTCTCTGTTACTTGGATGCTCTATGTTAGTGAAGTATTCTGACAAGAAGGGGTTGATACCGTTCTCTATTATTCCTTCTCTTAACTCTTTTGCAAGATACTCTGGGTTTGAGACGTGTATGGCTGTGGCGTCAGATAACATGCCCTCGGTGAATATAGGCGCTTCTATGATGGCACTTGAACGCATCAGATTATCTAAAACGAGCATAATTTCTTGAGCCCTACCTACAGCAGGTGTAGGTATAAGGACCTTCCCACCGTTAGAGAGGGTCTCGTTTACAGAGTGAGCCAGAGCTTGTTCAGCTTCTTCTCTAGTAGGCATAATGTCTTCCTTAGCACCATACGTACTCTCAACTATTAGGGTCTCGACTCTTGGGAAGTTCCAGCTGGCACTATCAAGCAGCATAGTCTTAGCATACTTGAAGTCGCTTGTATAGACGATGTTGTGCGCACCTTCACCTATGTGCAAATGGACAGTAGCTGAGCCTAGTATATGCCCAGCATTATTGAGCACAAGTTTGACATCAGGGGAAACATCTGTTACCACACCGTATGGCAAAGTTATACAATGCTCTATGACTTCACGTACATCTCTTAACTCATACAGAGGCTTGGATCCAGACATAGAATAGACCTTCACAAAATCATTCTGCAAAAGAACCATTAGAGGGAGGGTGGGCTCGGTACAGTAGACTGGCCCATCATACCCATATTTAAAGAGCACAGGGAGAAAGCCTTGGTGATCGATGTGAGCGTGGCTTATGATTACTGCGTCAAGGTCGTCTAGATCAAGATCGATCCAGTCTAGGCGGGGATAAGGGTCGGGTGGCGTCTTGGCACCCGGGTTGATGCCGCAGTCTACTAGAATCTTGCTTTCTGAAGTAGTAACAAGAATGGCTGAGCGCCCTACTTCTTGCGATGCTCCAAAAGTATAGATCACGATCTCTGTCTTGTCTGTAAGTCTTTTTCTGAATATTCGTTCACCCACATTCCTTAATATTTGCATCCTTTCTTCTGAGGTTGATTTAAGCGTATGATATATCCACTGCATAGTAGGTGATTGTATATGCGGGGCTTTTCTTACTCGCAGCTTCCAACCAATCTCTTCAACCAAAGAATACTGATCAAAACCCATCTCAGACGAAAGCACCTTAGGGTTCTCAGCTTCTACTATCGCTTCACCAAACGCATCATCAAAGATCATAGCTGATACATTCGCTTGAGGAGGAAGCTTCGATGAGAGCAGAGCTTTCGCCTCCTGCTCTGGCTTACGGATCGATTTATCTGTCCTTATCACGACTCTCTTCTTTAAGGCGTTAACTATTTCTGAGATGATGACGCTGTTTTCAAATAAGAACCTAGGCTTCTTTGTGTAGAGGGCTATTCTAGGGCCTTCATACTCCACTCTAGTGATCTCGGCTTCAGGAGGAATATTTTGGAAGACAGTGTTTATCAGCGTGTTCTGGGTAGCATTTAGACGTTGACCCAAAGGCTATCTTCTACCGAAGATAAAGATCATAGTACTTTTGTTTCTCCTTCTCACCGAGCTCTCTAAAGCCATCCTTCGTTATCACCGCAACATCAATGCCATCTCCTGTACCAGCATTCCTCTTAATAGCAGCAGAAACTGCTTTTGCAGCAACATCTATAGCCTCCTCGACAGTCAGGTTCTCGCGATATTCGCTCTCAAGCACACCATACGCTACCGGTGAACCGCTACCTGTGGATACAAATTTGGCTTCGGTTAAGGAACCTAACAGATCAATGTTATAGACACTAGGGCCATCTTGATCAAACCCTCCAATCAAAACATCAGCAATATAAGGAAAGAGTCTTGCCGAGAAGAAGATATTCGAAGCAAGCCTAGCCGCAGCTTTAACCGGGATAGGCACCCTCTTATCAATTCTATAGAGGTTAGAATAGTACCTGATCGTGTCAACGACGTTTTGTGCATCTGCGACTGCGCCCGCTATCGTCATCGCTAAGTGATCATCGATCTTCTGAATCTTCTTGATGTGCTTATGTGCTATGAAGTAGCCTCCAGCTAGCGCTCTGGTATCTGTAACCAAGATTGTTGCCTCTCTACAGACCACTCCAACGGTGGTTGTGCCGTGTAGCACTCTTAGACCATTAAATCTTCTATCATCTATTGACAACTTGTTTATATCACCTAAGCGCCTCAAGGAAGACTGAATCTTCTTTAGCGCTCATCTTAGCTAGGTATAAACATTTAGATAAATCTTCCGTTTTAGAGGAGATAACTTTACTTTAGTGGCACATAGAGGCTGGATCTAGAGGCGCCTATGCCTGGGGTGCCGTGCACAACTTTTTTGTTGGTTATTACGAATTCGCCTAAGTAGTGCCCAATCATCTCAGGTTTAATCGCTAAAGGCACAAACTCCTTTCCATTGTAAACGTGGATAGTTAAGCCCACCATATAGGGTAGTATAGGCATATCTCTAGCATGTGTCTTTATTGGCTTATTCAACTTACCGTCTCTAGTAGCCCTAACCTCCTCAAGAAGCTTACGTTTTTCATCAGAAATTCCTCTATTAAGTGAACGCCTCTGCCTAGATGGGAGAAGCATAAGGAGGCTCTCAAACGACATGTTCTGAAGCTGCTCTAACGTATACCCTCTATACTTGAACTCTTTCGGCAACCTACTTCACCTCAACAACCCTTGTAATCCTCTTACGCCCAGTCTTCCTGGGTGCGATATGACCGACTTTCCTACCAGGCGGCGCGTTTCTAGATGTTGAAGTTGATTTTCCTGGGTGCTGGTGCCTACCGCCTCCAAAGGGGTGATGGACTACTGCCATTGCTACACCTCTTACCCGTGGATAAGGTTTGATCTTAGCTTTATGTGCCCAATAGTTTCTTCCAGCTTTAAGTAAAGGTTTCTCTAACCTTCCTCCGCCTGCTACGCTACCTATCGCGGCTCTGCACCTATTTGGCAGAATTATTGTCCGACCTGAAGGCATACGTATTATAGACTTATCACCGCTTTGAGAGAAGAGTATGGCTGATGTGCCCCCAGTCTTAACTAGCCTCCCCCTGTCCCCAGGCTCAAGCTCTATGTTACAGATAGTGCTTCCTTCAGGTATGTTTGCTAGAGGAATGATGTTACCGACAGTAGGCTTGGCTGCAGAACCTATTTCTATAAGCTGACCTTTACTTACGCCTTGGACTGCGACGGTATAGAATATCTTGCCATCTTCTAACTCTACTCTGGCTAGTGGTGCGCTTCTTCCCCTCTCGTGTAAGATTTCTGTGATGTAGCCTCTGATGGTTTCAGCTACAACAGGAGGATATCTGGCTCGAGCTACTTTACCCTTCTTGGGTGCTCTCCACTGTAATCCTCCTTTACCCCTTCTTTGCGGTATTATTCTCTTACCCAATCTTCTACACCAACCCTAGCTTGGCGGCTAGATCTGTTGCCGAACTTTCTTTTGCCAATTTTACATACGCCTTCTTACCTTTAACCGTATTCAGCACATTTATAGATTCCACATTCACCGAATATAACACTTCAACTGCCTTCTTAATCTTACCCTTATCAGCATCCCTATCAACAATAAAGACAAGCTTGTTCTCCTTCTCGATAAGATCAAATGTCTTCTCCGTAACATAAGGGTAAAGGATGATCTTCATAGCGTCTTCAGGCCGCAAACCTCCCAGACACCTCCAAGACACCTTTAGGCAGAGAGTTAAGCGCATCCCTAGACCAAACAACCAACCTGCCAGCCTGACCACCTGGTGCAAGATGCAGCACCGACAGATCTTTAGCTAAAACACATTCGACACCAGGAAGATTTTGAACAGCTTTCTCCAACCCCCTCGCCTCAGCAACCACAAAGAGAGGCCCCCTAGGAGTACGCTTAGTTCTACCACGCATCCGGGGTTTCCCGGATTTACGTTTAACACCATTTTGCGCTCTACGCACATCATTCATAATACCTAATGCTTCAAGCGCATGCCGTAGATCCTTTATCTTACTTATTGACTCGATCTCCTCACTTACGATCAACGGCAAACTAGGAACTTTATCCACTTTATGCCCCCTCGAGGCTACAACATCCCTCAAGGCTGTTGCCGCTATCGCAGAAGCAGTAGCTAGCCAACGCTCTTTCCTATTCGCAGCCTTCCAAATGACCTTCTCCACCTTAGGAGGGTGGGCTTGCCTACCTTTAACTACACTGGCAACACCAGCCGCCTGACCAGCTCTAGGACCTCCGCCTTTCACACGAGCCAGCCTCGCTATGCCTAATCCAACCCCACGGGACAATGCAGTTGTTCTCATACCAGCTAGAGGATCGCGCCCTTGCGGTTGCAAGCGGTGTGTAAACAGAGACCAGAAGACCCTCTGTATTACATCTGGTCTGAAAGGTGCATTAAACACGGCAGGGAGCTCCAGTTTACCAATGGCTGAGCCGTCTAACCCATACACGCTCGCTTCAACCAAGCTTCTTCTCACCCTTTACCAAATGGTATGCTGGCTTCAAGTATCTTAGGAGGCTGAACTTTAAGACTCTTAGGCCTTACTGCGAACCTCATTCTAACAAGCCGCTTGACCGGACCGGGTACAGATCCTCTCAGCAAAAGATAGTCGCAGTTCACTACACCGAATTTGTTGAACCCGCCTTTTAGCGTAATAGGAGTTTCAGAGGGATTAGCCACCAAGAATATCCTCTTATTGTACTCAATTCTCTTATGGAAGCCACGTTGACCAGCCCTAGGTACCGTGTACATTATAGTGGCGGGATGCCAAGGATTAAGAGCACCAACAGCTCTTACGCTCTTCCTAGATTTATGCTGCTTGCGTTTAATGCCAAATCTAGTAACAGGGCCTTCAAACCCTTTACCCTTGGTAATAGCTGCTACATCAACATACATACCCTGCTTAAACACTTCGCTAACCTTGATCTGCTTTCCTAACACAGATTTGAGGTATTCAAAGCGCTCTTTCATAGTCCCTCCGCCTACAGTAATTTCAAATAGGAATGGCTTCTTTTGAGATAAGCCTGCGTCGCGTGGTCTGGTGTAGACTAAAGCGGTGAACTTTGCAATTGAATCTAGATTTTTTTCTATCCTAGATATAGAATCATCTGGATCCCCCACATTCATCTTCACAAGCCGCTCTATATCCTTAGGTTGAACCTTAGCGTACACGTCGTGGAAGACCTGCAGTGCACCGTTCTTGCGAACATAGGCTCTAAATCCGTAAACGGTTATAGGTGGTGTAGCTATGATGGTTGCGGCGTTAAATAGTGGTTTACCGAAGTTTGGAGTCTTCTCTCTGTCATCTATCGTGACGATATGCATAGAACCAACTTTGTAGCCTGCGAACCCAAGTATAGCGGGTTTCTGAACCTGAGGCGTCTCAAATGATTCAAGAGCAGCAACGAGGCGTTTAGCTCTAGCTCTAGGTCTGTAGGCTAAGGATCCTCTTCTCGGCGCACTGTGCTTTCTGTGACCCAATTCTACTCAGTCTAGGGTTGGAGGTTCATGGCACGCTTTTTAAACCTTTACTACGCAAAGAGGAGACAGATTTAAAAGAGGAAGACTTTAGAGTAAGAAGTGCGCATAATATATCAAACAGTAGGGAGTGTTGAAAGCAGATGGTGCAGATAACCGAGCTCGTATTCAGAGATGGACATCAATCTGTGCTAGCCACTCGGCTAAGAACAGAGGATATGATACCTATAGCGAGAACCGTTGACGAAGTCGGCTTCTTTTCTGTGGAAATCTGGGGAGGAGCGACTTTCGACGTCTGCCTGAGATATTTGGCTGAAGATCCTTGGGAGAGGCTGAGGCTATTCAAGCAGAACATGCCAAACACACCTCTGCAGATGCTGGAGAGGGGCATGAATATAGTAGCATACCGAAACTTCCCAGACGACATCGTCGTAAAGTTTATCGAACTTGCACACAAGAATGGCATAGACTACTTTAGAATATTTGATGCCCTCAACGATCTAAGAAACCTTAAGGTTCCTATAGAAACCGCTAAAAGAGTAGGAGCGCACGTGCAGGGAGCGCTCTGCTACGCAATAAGCCCAGTTCACACAGTTGAATACTATGTTGAGCAGTTTAAGGAGTTGGTGAAGATGGGTTGTGATTCTCTTTGCATAAAGGATATGGCTGGAATAATATCGCCACAAAGAGCATACGAGATTATTAAGGCTTGTAAAGAAGAGGGGATAAAGGTTCCGGTAGACCTTCACTCTCATTCTACCAGCGGTATGGCTGACCTAGCTTACGTGAAGGCTTGTGAGGCTGGTGTGGATATACTGGACTGCTGCATATCACCACTCGCAGGAGGAACTGGCCATCCTCCGACAGAATCTGTGGTGGCTGGGTTTATGGATACGCCTTATGATCCCGGTTATGATCTGCAGCTGCTTATCAAGTGTAGAGATTATTTTCAGAAGGTTTGGGAGAAGTATAAACATCTTCATAGAGATCAGGCGATGAAGGTAGACCCCTCAGTTACAGTTCATCAGATACCTGGTGGTATGCTCTCCAACTTTGTTATACAGCTCGAGCAGTTCGGTGCTGTGGAGAAGTATCATGAAGTTCTTTTGGAGACCGCGAGGGTTCAGAAGGACTTCGGTTGGCCACCTCTCGTCACACCTACTTCTCAGATAATAGGTGTTCAAGCCACCTTGAATGTGGTCTTCGGACGATACAAGCGTGTTACGAAAGAGACAAGAGATTATATCAAAGGGATGTATGGTAAACCACCTGGGGAAATCTCGGACGAAGTCAAAGAGATGGTCTTGGGACCTAACTGGAAAGATGAGGTTATAACTTGTAGACCAGCTGATCTGCTCGAACCAATGTACAAGAAGACAAGGGATGATATGGAGAGTAAGGGGCTGCCAACAACGCCAGAATGGATAGTCTCCTATGCTATGTACTCAGCGCAAACAGAAGACTTCTTACTGGGTAAAGCTAAGCCTGAATTTACTTCAGCACAGCTTCCGCTTGAACTAGGCCCTGGTGAGAAAAGATTCAAGGCTAGGCTTAACGGTACAGAATATGATGTTGTGATATTGAAGTCAAAGGGAGGTAGCTAGTGTTGACAGAGCTCGATTATGTATTCTTCTGCAGAAAGTGTAGGAGACTTAGGAAGGTATTTGAAGGGCATCGTGAGATACTTGTGTTACCTGAGCAGAAGCCTGAATTTGATATTGTGACTTGGTGCTGTGTTATATGCAAGGAGCCTATAGTGGAGGTAACCACCTTATCACAGAGAGGTAAGACAGATGCCTGAGCGGATAATAAAGAGGGCTAGGAACTTTACACCAAACCTATACTTCCATTTACCCATGAGGACGACCGCCAAATATAACATCCAAAGGAGAGATATAATCTGCTGTACGCTACGGAGAATCTTTGATTCGGATGGGAATCTGCTGATGGAGGTAAATAGAGAACTAGAGTGCCAGATTAGGCAGAGAGACAACAGGTTCTATGTGCAACCGGATCTTATTAAGGAGCTAAACTTGATCGGGGTTGAATACTACGAGTTCATCTTGCATAAGGTAAAGAAAAGTGATGGGAAAGAAATCGAGATATATCCTAAAGAGATGGTTGAAAAGGAGACTATTAGGGTCAAGGAGATTCCACAGCAGTGACTATAAATATATATAGTGTTTGATGTTAGGTGGAGACAAGGGAAAGAACTTGGTAATAGGTTGGGAATGGATCGTTATAATAGCGATAGTGGCAATAATATTAATCTGGGGTCCGGGGCAGATACCTAAGTTAGCCAAATCACTGGGTCAAGCGAAGAGGGAGATAGAGCAGGCTAGCAAAGAGGAAGATAAAGAAGCAGTAAAGAAGGAGGAAGCGAAGGTGGAAGTAGATCCATTAATCGTAACAGCCATAAAGATGGGTATCGATGTAACAGGCAAAACAAAGGAGCAGATTTCGCAAGAAATTATAGCTAGAAGCAAGACGCAGCGATCTTAACCTACGAATTTCAGCGGCTTGAAACCCATCACATTCTCGTCGCTATAGTTTTATTAGACTTAACCTTATGGCTTAAACTAAAATATGTATTGTTCTAGAGGTGTTGTTATGCATATAGCTCAAATTGGGACAGGAAGAGTAGGCAGACCGACGGCCTATACTATTCTTACCCTGGGGCTCGCTGATGAGCTTACGGTCTGCGATATTAAAGATAAGTTGGCGCCTGCGTTTGCTGAAGAATTGAGGCACGCGGCGGCATCACTTGGGCTTGACACTGAGATCATAGCTGCTACGCACGCAAGCGAGGTTTCAGGAGCTGATATTATCCTTATTTCAGCCGGAAGATCTAGGAAACCAGGGGAAAAAATAAGCCGAAGAGATCTGACCGCCATAAATGCTAAGACGGTTAAGGAGGTCTCTGAGATGCTTAAGTCGAATAATCCTGGTGCAAGATATGTTGTTATCACTAACCCCGTTGATGCTATGGGTATGATCTGTAAGAAGTATTCTAAGGCTGATTTTGTTATCAGCACGAGCACAAGTCTTGAGTCAGCTCGGTTTAGAACTAAACTAGCCTTGACCTTTGATCTTCCAGTAACCTTAGTGCAGGGTTGGGTTGGAGGTGAGCATGGGAGTGCTGCTGTTGCTCTCTGGTCTCAAACACGAATTTGTGGGTTGCCTGTTCAGGAGTATGCTGAACAGATGAGGGTCGAATTCAACCGAATTGAGGTTGAGAATTATGTTAAGACCGTTTCGGAGTTTGTGATAGATGAGATCGGGGCCACTGAGTATGGTCCTGCTTCAATCTTCGCCCGTATAGTTAGAGCTATAGTGAAGAACACTGATGAGATTATCCCAGTGGCAACACCTATGAGATTCAGATCAATATCTGAGCCGGTGTATATGGGATGCCCTACTCGGCTCGGCTTAAGCCTTGGTCCTAGCTTATATGATGTGCTGTCACCTGACGAGCAGCAGGCTCTTGAGGAGGCTGCGGAGATAATTTACCAGACCTATCTTCTTGCTGAAGCTGCTTGTGAACAGCAGAGTTAGTCTGCACATTTAGTCAAAGCGTATAAATATTGATAAGCTCGGTTTTATGCGATGCAGCCTCAGGCAGAGGGGTTACTCACTGAAACTCTGCTGCTTCTCTCAAACCTATCTTACTCTCTACTTAGGCAGTTCACTGCTTTAATCCTCTCTTACCTCTTCGCCATCCCCTACGGTATCGTGGCTGCTAGAAGTAGAAGGGCTGAGTCGGTTATGCTGCCTATTCTTGATATTCTTCAATCTGTGCCTATCTTGGGGTTCTTTCCTGTAGCGGTGCTATTTTTTATCGCGATCTTTGGTGGCTCTAGGCTTGGTGTTGAGTTAGCAGCCATCTTCTTGATCTTCACAAGCCAAGCTTGGAACCTAGCTTTCTCGACCTACGAATCTGTGTCAGCGATACCTAACGAGCTATTTGATGCATCCAGCGCCTTACGATTAGGGAGAGTAGGGCGGATAATGAAGCTCTACCTACCTAGCTGTGTACCTAAACTGGTGTATAATGGGATGATGTCTTGGGCAGGTGGCTGGTACTTTCTGGTGGCGGCAGAGATGATCACTATAGGTTCGGAGGAGTACAAAGTGGCTGGGATAGGTAGCTATATAGCTGAAGCAACCTACTCTGGCAATCTGAGCCACGCCCTTCTTGGGTTAGGCGCACTTATCTTTTCGGTTGTGATGGTAGATCTTCTGCTATGGGCTCCATTAAGGGATTACGCTGAACGCTTCAGATACGAAGCCTTCGCTGCCCAAGAAATGGGACAGCCTACATTTTATCTGCGAAGCTTGAAATGGCTGGAAAAGCGTCTGAGAAGACCTTCTCTACCTACGGTTAGGCTACGTAGTTTAGAGAAGACCAAAGAGATCATCTCCGTTGTTTACACACCTCTACCTAAGGTTAAGGCATACCTTAAATTCGTCCGAATTCTTTCAATTATTTTGGTTGCTGCGTTAGTTAGCCTTACTCTGTTATATCAATATGGGGAGGTTATTAAGAGTGTTAATGGGTTCATAAAATCGCTTAAAGAACCCCAGTTCTTGATAGAGCTGAACTTACTACCGCAGGCGCTTTTCGCCTCTATAGCCAGATTAGGTTTAGCCTATGCAGCGAGCTTGGCTTGGACTCTACCCTTAGCTGCTTGGTTGGCTTGGAGGGCGCGTGCTGCTGCATTTAGCCTACTAGGTGTTTTAGCATCTATACCTGCTACTGCGCTCTTTCCGCTCATAATCAATGTGACGATACATCTGCCTTACGGTCTATTTTTAACCTCGATAATTTTAACGATGACTGGTATGCAGTGGTACATTTTATTTAACTTGATCGGTGGGTTCAGAAGCATACCTTCTGATACGGTTGAGACTGCCCGCTCTTTTGGTTTAAGAGGGTTAAGCCTTTGGAGGAAGGTTAAGTTGCCAAGCGTAATGCCAGCACTAATTACAGGCAGCATTACAGGTTGGGGTGGTGGTTGGAACGCTCTTATCGTCTCTGAGTACATCAACTACGGAGGTGAAACATATACGGTTTTAGGTTTAGGTTCTATGCTGGATAAGGCTGCTTATGAGCTCGGTAACTTAACTCTTCTTCTAATCATCCTTGTGACCATGACTTCTACCATTATGCTTATGAACAGAGTGATCTGGAGGAGAGCATACCACTATGTGCTAGACCGTTATAGGTTCGAGTAGAGGAGAGGGAGATGCTGCTGCTGGAGTTAAGGAACGTAACAAAATCCTTTGCATCTAAGTCCGCAAGACCATTTGTAGTTTTGGAGCATATCACGATGGCTGTGGATAGAGGAGACTTTGTCTGCATAGTTGGTCCTTCTGGTTGCGGGAAGTCAACTCTTCTTAGAATCGTCTGTGGTCTCATACCCCCTACTGATGGGCAGGTTCTCTACAAAGGAGCCGAGGTTAAGAAGGTTTGTGACGAAATGGCTATGGTTTTTCAAAGCTTCGCCCTCTTCCCGTGGCTCACCGTCTTGGAAAATATTGAGATAGGGCTTTACTCGAAGAAAATACCCCGAGAAGAAAAGAAGAGGAGAGCTCTAAAGATGATTGAGATGATAGGGCTGAAAGGGTTTGAAGAAGCATATCCCAGAGAACTCTCTGGTGGTATGAAGCAAAGGGTTGGTTTAGCTAGGGCGCTTGTTTCTGACCCTACTGTTTTACTTATGGATGAACCGTTCTCTTCACTCGACCCTCTAACGGCAACGCATCTTAGAGAAGAGCTCGTGGATTTTTGGCTGAACCCCAATGTGGCACCTGACTCAGTAATAATGGTTACTCACAGTGTAGAGGAGGCAGTCTACTTAGCTAATAGAGTAATCGTTTTGAGTCATAGACCAGGGACTATACTAAAGGAAGTACCTATAGATCTTCCTAGACCAAGAGATCCAAGAAGTGATAAACTATATACACTTGTCGACCAGATTACATCTTTAATAGCCTGAGTAACATATTTATGCTCATCAGAAGAATAGGGGGGGTGAAGATAAAGGGTTGGAACCTATACCGGGAGTCCACCTCAGTGTTATGGCTGGGCTTCTCGAAATATTAGAGGATTATCAGGGCAAAGTAGATGCCGCAAAGATTGCAGACGAGCTCATGCTGGAGCTAGATGATATACTTCCAGCCATAGAGGCTGCAGAGATGCTTGGCTTTATCAAAGTTGACTCAGGGGATCTTACGCTTACCGATAAGGGTAAAAAGTACCTTGCGGGCAATTCGATGCAGCGGAAGAAGATTCTGAATCAAGTGCTTTCCAGAACCGGCCTATTTAAGTGGCTTATAGAGCAGCTGAAGAAGGGTGGTAATGAGATGAGTAAAGAGGAGCTGATCACATTGCTAGAAGAAGAGATGCCTGATGTAGATGCAGCTAAGATGGTTAAGTGGATTATAGAGTGGGGGAGGCATGCGCTTATTGTAAGGTATGATAGCAATTCTCAGACGATCAGGCTTGGTGAGCTTGCATAAGAGGTAAAATTAAATATCATCCACTGCATAAGTATTGGGTCGATATTGTTGCAGCAATCAGCATCTAGGGTGCAAGAAGCGATTTCTACATTAGAAAAGTTGGAAAAAGAGTTGGATGATGTGGAAAAATGGGTGGCTGAAGCGAAGCGAGCCTTAGTGAGCTTGGCTTCTGCTGAGGGAGAGAAAGCTATGACTGAAGCCTTAAACGAAGCAAATGTGATGACGCAGGAAAGGCTGGAGAAGGCTAGGGTTGAGGCTGAAAAGGAAGCTGAAGTGATTATCCAAAAATCTAAGACCGAGTTGATTGTATTAAAAGAGAAGATAGATGGATCGATAGAGAGAGCTGTCGATTTAGCTGTGAAAGCCGTTCTCGGTGAAAAGAAGATTTGAAGGTCAGAGGTGAACTCGCTGACGGAACATACCTAATGGCCAAGTGCTTCGCTGAAAAAGGCATACTTTTACAAAGGGCGATGCTCGAAACCTTAGCCGAGTCAAGAGGCCTTGAGGATCTAGTTGGTAGGCTTAAGGGCACACCATATAATGAGGTGGTTTCCAATCTTACCAGACCCTATACCTCGGATAAGCTGGAGATGGCTTTCAGAGAGCACCTAGCACTAACACACTACTCACTCATCAAAGTATCTCCTAGACCATCCTTTTTAACAGCTTACTATATCAAGCACCTTATCTGGAATCTTAAGACGATAGCGAAAGGTAAGGCTCTCGGTCTGGGCTATGAGGAGATAGCCTCAAAGGTTAATCTGTATGCTGAGGAGCTGGTCGCCAGAAGGGACCTGATCGTCAGAGCGCTTTCAGCACCAGATTTAGCCGGCTTGGTGCAGGTTTTAAGTAAGACCGAGTTCTCCCAGGAAATCTCTAAAGCGGCTGAACTTTACCGTGAGAAGAGTGATCTAAGGGTTTTCGACACCTACCTGGACAAAGCCTTCTGTACACTCATCCTTAACGAATACAACAAATTGACAAGAAGAAGCATATATTTGAAACGCCGCCCTATAAGGGAGCAGGAGAACGTAAGACCATTCATCTCAATAGATATAGACGGATATAACATTCTGAGTGTACTAAGAGCCAAGATATGGGATCTGACCACCCCGCAGACAAGAGAACTTGTAGTCGGTGTTGCGTTTAACATATCTCAAAAGAAACTCCAAGCCCTGATAGGTGCACCAAATCTTAACGAAGCCCTAAAGAAGGTTGCTGAAACACCTTACGGCAAACTCATACCAGCAGGTGTAGTCGGGGAAGAAGCTGTTCGTAAGCTTGAATCTGAATTTGAGATCTACAGCTATAGGCAGGCTGTGAAGGCTTTCCCCTGGCAGATTTCAGGTCTAGGTGTGGCGTTGGCTCTGATTAAGCTGAAGGAGGCTGAGGTTAGAAACCTCTCTGCCCTAGCTTTCGGTGTGGAGCAGGGGCTTTCAGCCAAAGAGATTATGTCGAAGATGATCCTTCTACCCTAGATTCCCACTTTATCTTAACATATGTTGTTTCTGGTGCGATCTTAGCAAAGGGCTGACCTGTGCCTTCATAGAACTTTGTGAACCACTCGTAGAGGTGAAGCCTTATGTCTTGGATGTAGACGATCAACCCCTCTAAGGTCATAACACCCAAGTTGCCTATGATCCAGATGGGCAGTCCTATCAGGCCGATGTTTAAAGTCATAGTTACTGCAAACATTAGGGCGGCGTGAACCAAAAGGAGGATGCCGAGTCGAGCGTAGCTGATGGTGTTGGCGAGGAACTCAACCAACCTAAGTAAGAACTCGACTATGCCGAAGATCACACCCATTAATGGGCTTTCTTTCTCACCGCGACCTTTTGCTAATATGCTCTCTAGTGGTTTACCGATGATTATCCAAGCAGCGGCCGCTAGGCAGATTGGCAGCGTTATTGTTGAAAGGGAGCTTGCTGTTACGGTTGAGCCTGCTAGATCTGATATAATCGGGACCGGGTTGCTGCTCGTGAGAACTTGTGAGAAGCTGTAACCTGAGGCTATGAATGATAGGCTGAAGCCTACACCGAACACATAGAGTAGGAGTGAAGGGATCTTAAGTGTGAAGAGCTCGATCTTACTCTCTTCCTTAAGACCCTTGAGCACGTCGAGCACAAGTCCTATGAAAATGTGGATGGTTCCTATCAGTATGGCGACAGTAAGTATTGCGCTAACAGACTCTATGTTGAAGCCTCCGTGCTCAACGAGATGTAGGAGGTGGAAGCGTTTAAAGAAGTCTCCGATAGCTGGTAGAGAGCCTAACTCTAGACCAAAGCATTCACCAACCAAGGCTCCTACTACGGTAGCACAGGCGCCCGCAGCCATTATTATCTCGCCCCAACGTTTTAACGAGGGGCTTCCTCTGAGTTTGAGTATTAGGCCGAAGATGAGGAGAAGCAGCCCTTGGCCGAAGTCGCCAAACATAACACCGTAGAAGATCGGGAAGATGAATGCGATGATAGGTGTTGGGTCGATCTCACCACTTCTCGGAGCACCTTGGGTTAATGTAATATTCTCAAAAGGTTTTATCGGTCTCTTATTAATCATAAGAGTAGGCTGGTTAGAATGCTTCGCCTCCTCAAAGAAGAGAAGGCAAGACGAATACCTTTGCTTAAACTCGTTGACCTTCTCTTTTAGGATGTAGCCCTCTATAACGGCGAACCTCTTCAGATCACCCGCTTTTCTAAGCCTAGAAATAGTTGTGTAAGCTACCTGCGCCGCTTCCCTAAGTGAAAGTAGCTTTGTGCTCGATTTAGCCTTCGTCTCCTCTAATTTGGCTTCACAGTCAGTTAGTAGGTGTTCGGCTTCCTCAAACCTTTTTATAACTACATCGTAGGCTGCTGCTGGGTTTTGAGGTAGGTCTTTAGGTAGGAGGAAGGGCTTGACTTCAAAGCTGCGGAGCACCTTATCGATCTTATCAGCATCAGACTTTGTGCCAACAACTAGTATAGCGCTGTCGTTCTTAGTTAGAGAGCATTCGATAACAAGGGCTTCAGCTAGGCTTCGTCTAATTTCAGCAACGTCCTTAATGGCAGCTACTGCGAACACAAGATAGAACCTTCTGAACCTCGGGAGCGCATCCAGATCTAACGAGAACTGCTGGATCGTGTAAAGCGCAGCCTTAAGAGCCTCATAGTCAGATATCTTCTTACGCAGCTGTGTAGTATCTTCAAGCAGAGAGGTGAGAGTGTCGATAACTGGTGCTGCATCAGCTTCAAGTCTTTGGATAAGATCTGCCCAATCTTTGGCGCTCTTAACATCCTTCTCCACCCTATACCCCTTTCCAATAACTTCTAGCACATTAGGTTCAAGGGGTATACCCAGCTTTTTTACAAGCTCATCTAGACTCGCAAAGAGTTTAAAGGCTCTACCATTCAAATCGCTCAAATAGGGGTCGGCAATTGAGGACTCAGGCTGCTCAGGATGGAACCACTCAAATTCAAAAAGACTTCTAAGGCAGTCGTTAAGCTCGCTCCGGGGTAGTAAAAGTGTAACTTTAGTGAGGGGTGCTACACCCACTTTAATCGCCGACTTCAAAGTAGGGTAAAACACTTATTTTATGTCTTCTGGCTGATCGGTATGTCCGCCAGTAGTGTTTGAAGCGCAGCGGTAAGCGCGCCTCTTTCAGCAGCCTTAGCATAGCCAGCACCCACTATAATTATGGAGTCTCCATCCTTAGGGTTCAGAAGATCCCTTAAGGTCTTCCAGAAGCTCGAAGGGTATGTTTTCTCAACATCAACATCAGCAGAAGGGAGGGAAAAACGCCCAGCCACATAGATTAGGGTTGTTGCGCCGTTAGCACCAGCCCTTACCGCGGCATCACGCTGCTCTAACCCAGATCTGATCTTCACAGCTGACCCGCGTATAAGTATAGTGTAGTTCCAAGCCCCTTGAGAGAGAGGGCCTGCATCTACAGGCTTAGGCTGGGTGATCATCTTCGCAAACTCTCGGTATATAGAGGCGCCGCTTTCTGTTAATCTGCACCCACCCCGCTCCATTTTAACGAGACCACCCTCTTGAAGCCGGTTCAGTAGGGTTCTGACCGAACCTTCTCCTAGCTTAAGCTCCTCAGAAAGGCTCTTCCTACCCTTTGGGGAACCCTCACCTAATAAAAAGAACAGCTTTATCACATCTGTTATCTCGAACCCGGGTTTTGGGCCTACTGATTTCTCAGCGATCCTAAGTAGGGTCTTTAACGCGTTTAATCGTTGATTCTGCATCCACATGAATTAAGTTGAGGTTGTTGAAAAACCTGTTGCTCAGCGCTTCAATGAGACAACTTACCTTCTTCTTGGTTGCAATAAACGTGTAGAGGTGGTGATAAAGGATATTGAAAAAAAGAGGTGAAGAAGTAAAAATTAATTGAAGTGGAGGAGGGTGCTACACGGTTTCGATGGTTACCTTAACCTTCGCCGCTTTCTTCACGTCTTCAAGTATGGCAATTTCTTTTCTACCCTTTTCTCTGCCGGAGAATAGGTCGTTTAGGCTCACTTTTGCGTCTTTCCTGAAATCTTTGTCCACCGTCAGCGTGATTTCTCCTACCTTACCCACCCTCTCACCTCCCATCAAAGGGTGGGGGGTGGATTTTCTTAAAGATTTCGATCTTATAGAGTATTCTTGAAATCGCGGCACTTTTCATAATGGATTTCTAAATTAAGTGGAGATAACTTGAGAGAGCTGTGTTGCCTATTCTTCTAACGGCTCCGCTGGTTAAGAGGCATATGCTACCACGTCCACCCTCTGATGTGATCTTAGTTGATTGTCTATTATCCATGTGTGCATCCCGATTTCTAGCGGTTATGTTAACGGTTATGAGGAAGCGATGCTGATGTTTAGAGTAATCCGAATGACCATTTCACAGACTAACCATTAAGCCCTTGACTTACAACATCCTAACGTTCACTCGGCTTTCTTACATTTGGGTAGGTTGATGTATCCTCATAAACCCAGGCTAATATATCGCCACGCTGGAGTATGTAGCGGTCCGTGGCCGTCTCCCCCAGCACCCACTCGCCTTGCGCCTTATCGAACCTCCACCAGAGCCAATAGTGCCCTTTCTTAACTATCTTTGTGCCTACACCATCGATACCAGTAACGAAGATACCCATGTCGCTTCCAATGTACTCGACTGAGCGAGAAACCTTTAATGTAGCGTTCAGCAGCGTTGCACCTACTGGAAAAAGGGTCTTGTTATGCCAGATCTGAGTGCCGTTACCGTAATCTATTAGCAGATTAGCCTCAAGAGTGATACTCTCTAACTCAGAGAGAAGAGAGTTATAGCGTCTGTTGGCTTCTGCGCTATCCAGATAAAAGTAGACGGCGATCCCACTACTCAATATGAGGAGAGCAAGCAGAGCCGCGGATAAAACAGATACACCCTTCTTCAATGCTCCCCCACCTTTAACATATGAGAAGCGAGCAGATCGTTAAGCTTAGGAACTACCTTAGGCGGTAGGAGAGAGAAGAGAAGCAAATTGGAAGCTTGATGGAGCAGACCCATAGGAACAGGGAAGTTCATAGTCAGAATACCGACTAAAACACCAGGCCAGAGGGTATTCGTAAAGAGCATGCCACTCACCGCATTAGTGACTAGATCGTAGCTCAGGGTTGCGACAAGACCGATTAACCCGAGCTTAATAGGGTGAAGGATGCCTCTACTCGCACAGAAGGCTCCTGCAGCAGCATAAAAGACTTCACAGCAAGCCACAGCGGCTAAAATAGGGAAGGAGAAGCCTAAGGGGTTAAAGAGACCATAGATCAGCCAAGAGAAGACCGCTACAATCACACCAAATCTGAAACCCAACATGTAGGCTGAAAGGAAGACTATAACGTCCATAAGCTTAACATTCCAGATCGGGAAGAGAAGATAGTTTGTAGTGACTGCAAGGGCTGTAAAGAGGCTTGCGGCTGCAACCTTCTTGTCTGCTGTTGTTACCATCTTGGATGGATAAACCATCCATGTATTAAAACCTTACCTGCTCTAAAAAGAGGGGTCAAATTTTATTAACCACGTGTTTGTATTATTTTGCGCTCTAAGTAAGGTTGGTGGTGAGTCTGCAATCTGGTGGCAGTAAGAGGGTTAAGGGCATATTTTCTGTTATCGCTTCCACTAATAGACTTGAGATCCTTAAGATTCTTAATGCAAAGGGTTCTCTCAGCTACTCTGAGTTGAAGAGTCTGGCTGGTTTTAGATCAAAGAAAGAATCAGGCAAGTTCGCTTATCATCTTAGAAAGCTTGTTAGGCAGGGTCTTGTATCTCTAAACAGAGCGGAACGTAAATATGTTATAACCAGCCTCGGTAACCTTATCCTTAATCTTGGTAGGCAAATAGAGGAGCACGCAGTTATAGAAAGCGGGAAGCTGTATGTGCGCACATCGAAACAGAAGATAGAGGAGTTTAACGCCAACAAGATCACACAGAGCTTGGTCAAGGAAGGAGGTGTGCCTCTCGATTTAGCTCAAAAGATTACGGCTGAGGTAGAATCTAAGATCTACAAATTTCAAACCACCTACCTTACAGCACCATTGATTAGGGAGATAGTCAACGCGGTTCTTATAGAGCAAGGGTATGAAGAATATAGGCATAAGCTTACGAGGCTCGGTCTCCCAATTCATGATGTTATTGAGTTGATAGATAAGGTAGGTGCTTCCGGCGACGGAGTTGAGGCGCTGATTACACAGACCGCTCAATCGGTCTTTTCTGAGTTTCTTCTTTTAAATCAGTTGACGAAGGACGTTGCAGACCTCCATCTATCAGGCGGCATAAATATATCAAATCTAGGGAAGTGGGGGATAGCTCCAGACACGCTAATAGTTGATACAATCCAGCTCTGCGCCTCCAAGACGAACTCAACCACTAAGAAGCTTACCATACCAAAGCTACCTTCACCCACAAACCTATCGGAAGCACTCTTAGCGCACACCACATCAACTATCCTCTTGGCTTCGGAATGCAACACCGAGCTCTGCTGGGTGGGGTTCAGCGAATATCTTGAGCAATTCGCAAAAGAAGTAGGTGATAAAGAGCTAGCTGAAGAAGTGTTCAAGGAGCTTGTGCTGCTTAGCACATCCTTGGCTTACAGAGGCGAAAGCCCTCTACTCTCACTATATCTAGAAGGTGAAGACCATAGTGAATCGACACTCTCAAGCAGAGCTTCTAGCATACTTGAAGGGTACAAAAAGTATATCGAAGTAACTCCCTTCCCGTCAGCGAACTTTATCTTAAAGGGCAGGATGAACGATGAAGTCTTAGAATGTATTCACAAAGTTCTTATGGCAGGAGGGTACGTAGCCTTTTCTCCGAGCATAGATTCAACCTACACTTATACTGGTGTGAAAGTTGGGGTATCATCGAAAGAGAGACCCTCTTTGAGTATGCTTCTCCATGGATTTACGATAAACCTACCTAGGCTAGCAAGAGAAGCTCAGGAAGACGAGATTTACTTCAGAGCGAAGATGACCATACTTCTAAGAGACTCCTTAGACGCTCTGCAATCCAGAAGGAGCATAATTATGGATCAGATAAGAAAAGGTGTTCTTCCGATAATAGCGAGTAAAGCACAAGTAGCCGCTCTTGAAGAAAGCCCCCTCATCTTAAATCTGGTTGGACTTGTAGATGCAGCTCAGATGCTGGTGAAAGAAAAGAGCGCTCAAGACACAATCACATCTATCGTAGAGAAAACTATAGAGACAGCTGTTAAAGAAACCGATGCAAAGGCTGCAACCACCGTAGCTATGGTACCAGAAGAGGGCTTAGCAAGGTTAGCAGCCCTAGACGCAGAGAAATATGGCAAAACCATGATTACACTTCAAACAAAAGGAGGATATTCAACTACGATCAAGCTTGAGGCAGACAAATTGGATGAAGAGAAGATAAAGCTGGCGGAGGTATGTTCAAGAAGCCTAAACGGGGGATGCTCTATATCGGTTAAGATACAACCTAATATAAGAGTAGAAGACCTCAGAGATCTTATCAACACACTTTCGATGAGGCTAAACTTCTTTAGAATAGGTTTAGATCTGACTGTCTGCAAGAATTGTGGGGCTAAGAATGCAGCCACCGCAGCCCGCTGCAGCTTCTGCAAATCGACTAGGTTAGCAAGGAGTGTGTTTTATTAAGACCAGTGTAGATTGGATTCATGAGTAGGTGTGTTTTATTATACGCACGTCAGCTCGAGGGTGCATTCAACGTATAGCTGTTAGTAGGAGTGGGTTGGTCAAGGAGTTTAGACTGCTAAGGGAAAGTAGAAACCTTTACCACCTTAGTAGCCACCTAAGTGATGATGATTGACATCTGAGCCGCAGACCATTTTATCAGCCGTTAAAAAGAGAGATGGCAGGATCGTCCCTTTTGATAGATCGAAGATAGTTAATGCAATCTATAGGGCTGCTAGATCGGTTAACGAGGGAGATCTAAATTCAGCGGAAGATCTTTCGCTGAAAGTTGTCAGAATATTAGAAGAGAAACATAAGGATGGCAGCACTCCTAGTGTGGAAGAAATTCAGGACATGGTCGAAACAACTCTAATAAGTAACGGCTATGCGAAGACAGCAAAGGCGTATATTATCTATAGACAGAAGAGAGCAGAGCTGAGGCAAGCTAAGGCTCTTCTTGGCGTAGAAGATGATCTAAAGCTACCCATCAACGCTGTTACCATTTTAGCGTCAAGATATCTGCGTAGAGACGAACAGAGGAGGATAATTGAAACTCCTAGGCAGCTTTTCATGAGGGTTGCTAAAACGATAGCCGAAGTTGACCTGCTCTATAATCCCTCAGCTAAAGTTGAGGAAACTACAAGAGAGTTCTTTGATATGATGGTTAGCTTCGAGTTTCTACCCAATTCGCCAACGCTTATGAACGCTGGAACTGAGCTAGGTCAGCTCTCAGCCTGCTTTGTCCTTCCCGTAGAAGATTCGATTGATGGCATATTTACTACACTTAAGCAGGCAGCCCTAATACACAAAAGCGGAGGAGGCACAGGCTTCTCCTTCTCCAGACTGAGACCCAAGGGAGATGTCGTTAAGACCACAGGAGGCGTAGCTTCAGGACCAGTTTCCTTCATGACGGTCTTCGACGCTGCTACAAATGCTATCAAACAAGGCGGAAAGCGGAGAGGCGCTAACATGGGTGTATTAAGAGTAGATCATCCAGACATACTTGAATTTATTACGGCAAAGGAGAAGGAGGGGAGGCTTTCTAACTTTAACATCTCGGTAGCGATAACGGACAGATTCATGGATGCGGTCATAAATGGTGAAGATTATGACCTAGTGAATCCACGCACAGGTCAAGTAGTGCAGAGGCTTAATGCAAGAGTTGTCTGGAACCTCATCATAGCAATGGCTTGGAAGAACGGTGAGCCTGGTGTGCTATTTTTAGATAAAATAAACGCTAACCATACTGTTCCTCATATTGGTGTCATAGAAGCTACTAACCCGTGTGGCGAGCAGCCTCTTATCCCGTACGAGTCATGTAATTTAGGCTCGATCAACTTAGCGAAGATGGTGGATGATGGTAAAATAGATTGGGATAAGCTCAGATCGACTGTTGAAAAGGCTGTGCGCTTTCTGGATAATGTAATCGATGCTAATAAGTATCCTTTACCTGAAATCGAGAAGATAACGAGGTTTGGTAATAGAAAGATCGGGTTAGGCGTTATGGGCTTCGCAGATATGCTGATACAGCTAGGGGTACCTTACAACTCAAAACCAGCGCTTAGAATAGCTGAGCAGGTTATGAAGTTCATAGAAGAATCAGCGATAAATACTTCAGTGAAGCTAGCGGAAGAAAGAGGCTCATTTAATAACTTCAGGGGCAGCGTCTGGGAGAAACGCGGTTTCAAATATATGCGTAACGCAACACTCACTACAATCGCACCGACAGGCACCATAAGCGAGATAGCAGGATGCTCTAATGGAATAGAACCCTTGTTCGCAATAGTCTACACAAAGAGGGTGCGGGAAACCTTAGGCGAAAACCTCACTATAGTTAACCCACTTTTCGAGGAGGCGGCTATTGAAGAAGGTTTCTATAGCGAGGAGCTTATGAAAAAGATTGCTACTTCAACATCCATTCAGCATATAGAGGAGATACCTGAGCACGTTAGAAGGGTCTTTGTGACCGCGCACGACATCTCTCCGGAGTGGCACGTGCGGATGCAGGGTGCCTTTCAGAGGTATGTGGATAATGCTGTGTCTAAGACGATAAACTTTCCACACGATGCTAGTATGAATGATATAGAGGAAGCTTATCTGCTGGCATATAGGCTTGGGTGTAAAGGCATCACTGTTTACCGAGATAGAAGCCGAAGTATACAGGTTTTGACTACGAAGAGTGAGGAAGAAGATAGATTCGAAAGGTTAGATGCCAGAGCCGAGCCGATAGAGTATTATGTGCGATGCGAAACCTGCGAACTCTAAAAATCTGGGTTCAAAACCAAGGCGAGTAATGCAGCTCTAAGATCTTTACCTAGCTTAGCTTGCAGAAAGTATTTGGCTTGTGGCAGTTTGTCTACTTCAGGCTTTATTTCATCCACTCTAGGTAAGGGGTGTAGAACTATGAGATCAGATTTACCTCGCTCTAGTATTGTTGCGTCTACATAATAAGAACCTTTAACACGCTGGTATTCAGAGGGGTCTGGGAAGCGCTCCTTCTGTATTCTTGTAACGTAGAGCACGTCGAGCTCAGATATAACTTCATCAATTCTGCTATGTTGAGACCACATTGATTTCGTCACATCTATAAGGGCATCAGATCTTAGCTTCAGCTCAGGCGGTGAAACCAGTCTGATCTTAGTATCGTATTTCGAAAGAGCGTATAGTAGCGAGTAAACAGTTCGACCGTATCTTAAATCACCCATTATACCGATTGTAAGCCCATCCACCCTCTTTTTCTCATAGTATATGGTGTAAAGGTCGAGCATAGCTTGAGTAGGATGCTCTTCAGCTCCTGAACCTGCGTTTATTACTGGCTTCGTTGAGATGTCAGCAGCGTACCTTGCAGCACCTTCTCTTGAGTGCCTAATGACAAGGACATCAACATACCCAGAGACCACGGTTACGGTGTCTGTGAAGTTCTCCCCCTTCTCTATGGAGGAGGCGGAGGGGTCGCTTATTCCGATGCAGTTGCCGCCTATGGAGTACATGGCTGATTCAAAGCTTAATCTTGTCCTGCTGCTTGGCTCATAGAATATCAAACCCAAAAGGCGACCTTCAGCCAACTGGCGCCTATCCTTCATAGACATAGATGAAATCTTAGCAGTTGCCTCAAAGATTGCTTCAAAGTCGCTTCTTGTGAAATCTCTAATCGAAACTATGTCTTTCCCAAATAAAGGATTGGGCATCTTACCGCACACCATATCGACTTAAAAGGTTATTAAACATGACACTCTAGATGTGGTGGAGAGTTGCCTGAAGAGCAACTTATGGTGCGAAGAATAAGGGATGGCACAGTGATAGATCACTGTGAGCCGGGTAGCGCTTTAAAGGTTCTAGCAGCTCTTGGAATAAAAGAAGGATGCACAAACTTGGTTACCGTAGCCATGAATGTGCCAAGCAAGAAGCTTGGCAAGAAGGATATTGTAAAGATATCTGACCGCTTCTTAACGCAAACTGAGGCTAATAGAATAGCGTTAATCTCACCTCAAGCTACAGTAAATCTGATAAAGGATTATAAGGTCATTGATAAGAGGAAAGTCGAGTTACCCGATGCCTTCATCAACATCTTTAAGTGCCCAAACCCCACCTGCATTTCAAACACAAACGAACCCATAACACCCGTGATACTAGTCGCAAGACCTGAGCCGCCTAGATTAATGTGTAAATACTGCTCAAGGTTCTTTGATGTGAGTGAACTTGTTTTAACCTAGAGAGCCGGTGAATTGAGGTTGAGTGACGCCAAGAAGCTTAGGCGTAAAGTGATTTTTACACTACTCGCCCTACCTATACTCATAGCGGGTCTAGTTTTAGCTGGAGTCTTCGCCGGATTCTACGTAGCAAGAATATACAAATCAACCTCAGTATTATTCCCACTCTTGTTCTCCGCTGTGGGCTTCGCAGCCTCAGTGATACTATCCTACTTTATAGCTAGGCGTGTTGCAACCACACCCTCAGCAAATAATAAAAATGAGTAGGGATCCAGACATCTGGACCCCTCTAACTATGTTGGCTGACCTAGAATAAGTATAGCTATCACTATACCGTAGATGGCTATTGCTTCACCAAGCGCTGTAATGATTATAGCGGTAGTCCTTATCTCAGGCCTCTCCGCACTACCAGCTAAGCCAGCGGCTCCAGCCTTACTTACCGCCCAGCCTGCTCCAATTGCTGCTGCCGCGAAGGCTATAGCTGCTGAAAGAAACTTGAATATCAACGGCTCTGAGGCTGTTGGTTGCGCCTCGGCGGCTGCTGCTAACGGGGTGAATGTGAGGCATAGCATGATGAGCGAAGCATATAATATCCAAGGGGGTATTTGTGGTCTCAAGACATCTTCTGCCTCCGTAAATTGTTATTTAACTTTTTTGCCTCTGTTTTCCTTATGATGTGGTAGAAAGGAGCTACAGAGGTGGTACTGTTTGTAGCTCACCGTACTACTTTTCTGATCTCTTCTACTGTCTTCTTTCTTATAGATTCGATCTTCCCTTTTAACTCATTATGGATCTCTTGTTGCTTCTGCTTAACTCTACCCTGCGCCTGTTCAAATCTCTTCTTAACTACTTCGCTCATCTAAACACCAGCCTTTCTCCGCTCAAGCACAATTTTAATCTTTTTAAGCCTTACAAAGTCTTCTCTCTCACGCTCATCCAGGGTCGATGAAATACTCTTCACAGCCTCTTCATACTGTGGAATTATGATATATTCAAGCGCGTTCAGAAGCCTCTGAGTTCTCTCAAGCTCGCTAGCCAACCTAAAGATAGAGTTCTCTATCTCAGCAGCCCTCAAGATCGCAGGAAGCACTTGACGCATAGCAAGTGAAGCAGCGTCAAGCGCGGAGCTGGTGTCTGCAAAGCCGTAGCTAAGAGTTAATGGTCTATCCTTGAGCTGAAGCGAAGGCACTGTTACATCGATTATCCTTTGCAGGCTTAGTGACACATCTACACCCTTAGGTGTGGTCGCAGCCACCGATTCCACTGAGAGTGGACCTAATTTGAGGTAGGAGTCGTATAGAGCTCTGTAGGCGTCTGTAAGAGGTGACCACAGGTCTTCACGAGCCTTGCCGGCTTGCTCTATCAGCTCATCCAGACGTCTTAGAAGTACTTCACGCTTATCCTCTAAGATCTTGTAGACAGCTCGCGCTACGCTCAAGCTCCTTTTAATTCTTATGAGCTCGATCTTTGTAGGTAAGAACTTCCTACCGAAGCTTACGGACAAGCCCGCTATACTCCGCTCTCGCTCTTTTTGTAATACATCTTCACGTAGTCTGATCTTATCTTTGTTAACTCGCTATCTGGTAGTGTCGAGAGGACATCCCAAGCTAGCTTAAGCGTCTCATCTATTGTTCGGTTCTCGTCGTATCCCTGTGAAAGGAACTTCTGCTCAAAGACGTCACCGAAGTTAAGGTAGTTGAGGTCTATGCTTGTTAGACTACCTCGGCCTACGATCTCAACGAGAGCGCGCAGCTCTTGCACCCTAGCATAAGCATCATATAATTGATTACTTACCTCCATATGGTCGTCTCTGGTCTTCCCTTTGCCCACACCATCCTTCATAAGCCTGCTTAAGCTCATTAACACACCCACCGGTGGGTAGATGCCTTTTCTGAACAGGTCGCGTGAGAGCACGACCTGTCCCTCCGTAATATAGCCTGTGAGGTCTGCGATGGGGTGTGTAATGTCGTCACTTGGCATACTTAAGATAGGCATCTGGGTTATGCTACCTTTTCTATTCTTTATCCTCCCCGCCCGCTCATAGTTAGTAGCAAGATCGGTGTAAAGGTAGCCTGGGTAGCCTTTTCTACCAGGCACCTCTTCTCTAGCCGCACTAATCTCACGAAGAGCCTCGGCGTAGTTAGTTATGTCAGTCAATATCACGAGCACATGCATACCCAAGTCAAAAGCGAAGTACTCGGCTGTAGTCAGAGCTACACGAGGAGTTATAATACGCTCAATCGCAGGATCATCAGCTAGATTAAGGAAGAGGCAGCTCCTCTTTATTGCTCTACTCTCTTCTATGGATCTGCGGAAGAAACTTGCTTCGTGGTGCTGCACACCTATAGCGGCGAACACAACCGCAAAGTCTTCTCCGTATACAGTAGCCTGCCGAGCGATCTGAGCAGCTATCATATTATGGGGCATACCTGCGCCTGAGAATATGGGTAGCTTCTGCCCTCTAGTGAGCGAGAGCATGCCATCTATTACTGAGATTCCTGTTTGGATGAAGTCGGTTGGGTAGTCTCTCTGCTCTGGGTTTATGGGCGAGCCGTTGACATCTCTAAAGTCTTCACCTACAGGTTCGGGGAGACCATCTATCGGTCTGCCCAACCCGTCGAAGACTCTGCCTAGGAGTTCGCTTGAGACAGGGATCTCCATCGTTTTACCAAGGAAGCGGGCTTTAGTGCCAATAACAGATAGCCCTCTTGTGCCTTCAAAGACTTGGATTACCGCTCTTCCGCCACCTACTTCTAGGACTTTGCCGAGCCTCTTCTCCCCAGATGTAGTCTCTATCTCTACCAGCTCATCGTATGCAGCCCTTGTGACACCTTGCATAATCAGAAGAGGACCTTTGATCTCTTCCACTTTAGTATACTCCACTCCACCAACACTCTTAGACAACGGTCTTCACCTCCACAGCGCCAATCTTCTGAAACTCATTCATCATCTCCCCTCTTAGTACCTCGAGCTTATCGATCTCCTCATTTCGTATCTCGAACTTCGCCCTCAGCAGCTTTGGTATAATGAACATAGCCCTTATGGTGTCGAGACCCACACCAGACCTAAGCGCCTTCAGAGCCTCTTGATAGAATTCCACGAAGAGTTTTAGCAGCAGAAACTGCTTCTTGGGGCTGCAATACGAGTCTACCTCATCGTACGCGCTCTGCTGTAGATAACCTATCTTGATCATCCTAGCCGCCTCTAAGACCAGCTTCTCTTCATCAGGCAGAGCCTCAGGACCTAGCAGCCTAACGATCTCCTTTAAGGCATCCTCTCTCTGCAGTATCTCGTAGGCTTCAGCCCTCACCTTCGCCCAATCCTTATCAACCTTACTTGACCACCATTTTGATATCGAATCTATGTAGCCGGAGTAGCTGGTCATCCAGTTAATAGCAGGGTAGTGCCTCGAATACGCCAATCTGGTGTCGAGCGCCCAGAAGGTTCTTATGAATCTGATGGTGTGTGTTGTAACAGGCTCGGTAAAGTCAGCCCCAGAAGGCGATACAGCACCTACGAGCGTCATGCTGCTGATGCGCTCAGGTTTCCCAAGCACTTTAACTCGACCAGATCTTTCATAAAATTCAGCTAACCTTGAAGCTAGATAGGAGGGGTAGCCTTCTTCAGCCGGCATCTCCTCAAGCCTACCACTTATCTCTCTAAGAGCTTCAGCCCACCTACTCGTAGAGTCAGCAACCAGCACAACATCATACCCCATATCCCGATAGTACTCTGCCATCGTCGCACCTGTGTAGATGGATGCTTCTCTCGCTGCTACAGGCATATTACTTACATTAGCGACCAAGATCGTCCGCTCCATCAAAGGTCTACCTGAAGCAGGGTCTTTCAATTCTGGAAACTTTATAAGAACCTCTGTCATTTCGTTCCCTCTTTCTCCGCAACCAACGTGGAAGACGACTCTAGCATCAGCCCAGGCAGCGACTTGATGTAGAGTGACGGTCTTACCTGTACCAAAGCCTCCTGGGATAGCGCCTGTACCACCTTTAGCTATAGGGAAGAAGGTGTCTAAGACCCTCTGCCCTGTTAACAGAGGGATCTCCGGATCTAGCTTGACTTGGTAGGGTCGGGGTTGCCTTACTGGCCAACGGTGAGCCATCTTTAAACTAATCTTCTTGCCGTCCTCCTCAATAACTGCGATTTCGTCTTCTATTGTGTAGTCTCCTTCAGAGACAACATCAACGACTTTACCGCCTTTATTGTAAGGTGGAACTAGGATGTGGTGCTCGATTAGCGGAGTCTCTTGGACTGTTCCAAGTATGCTACCAGCCTCAGCTTCCTCACCTTTCTTCACTTTAGGCATAAACCTCCACTTCTTATCAAGCGGTATTGGCGGTGCAGTTACACCTCTCGTTATAAAAGGACCCTTAAGCTTAGCGATTTCGCTCAGCGGTCGCTGCAGACCGTCATAGATCGTGCCTAGCATACCGGGACCTAAAGTTACTGAGAGGGATTGACCTGTTCGATATACGGGTTCACCTGGCCTTAACCCGCTTGTTGATTCATATACTTGTATGAAGGCTATATCACCTGTGATTCGGATAACTTCGCCTATGATCTTATCTTCTCCCACTTCTACAGTTTCATACATCTGGGCTTCAGACATGCCTTCTGCTTTAACTGCTGGGCCGCTTATCCAAACGATCTTACCTTTTGCTGCTCTACTCATCTTACTCACCTACTGTTAAGATCTTGACGACCTCTTTCCTTAACAGCTGCCTTATCCTACCTAATCTAGCTTCATAAGTGTTATCATACATAACACTACCATCCTCCGAAGACACTTGAATACCGCCTTTACACAATATATGGTTTTTGCTAACAGTGATGGTACGCTTCGTGCTCTTACTGAACTCTTGAGCGATCTTCTTGACGAGTTCGTTATCCTCTTTCCTGCAGAATAGGGTTACGTTCCCCTCTATCGCGTCAAGCGCCTCGCTGATGAGCTGCTTCAGAGCCTTCTCAGCCTTATCGCCGCCTAAAGCTGAGAGCCTGTTAAGCGCTTCGTCAAATACCTTCGCCACAGCCTCCTCTACTAGGCGAAGTTGCTCGTTTCTCGCTGCGAGTTCTGCTGAGCCCAGAATCTTTCTTTTTAACACATCTTCTTGCCTTGCTGCGGCTTCAAAGACCTTTGTAACCTCACTCAAGGTCTGTTTTTCGTACGCTTGAAGGGTTTCTGCGGCTTGAGCGGCTGATTTGTCGAGTTCTTCTGTAAAGCTCTTAAAGGCTTCGTTGACCACTCTATCCACTATATTTTCAGCTGCGCTCATCGCTCGCTCACCAACCTATACACCAAGTATCTGCTTAAGCATATCGCGGTACTCAAACTTCTCCTTCTTACTCCCTGGGGCTGGCACCTCATATATTAGTGGTGTTGAGTGTTTTGAGCGGATTTCGTTTAGCTTGCTCCTTACGCTCTTGGATAAGTCGTCGCTGAGTAAAACTAAACCCACCTCTTTATCCTTTATGAGCTTGTTGACCATATCTAACGCTTCTTTGCTGCTATCAACAATTAACCCCTCGATGCCGGCTAAGCGTAGCCCTGTAACAAACACTCTTGAGCCTATGGCTACGATCTTCAACTTACACTAAGGGGGTTGTTCATATTCTTCTTAAAGTTTTCTAGCGTAGAAAAATATGGGCTAGTTGGTGCTCTGACCCCTTTGCTAGTATATCTCATAAGTTCTAGCTGCTAACCTTTCAATATTTTAGATGAAGAAGGTATATAAGCAGGTGTTTAAAAGAGCTGGTTGGTGTTGGATATGTCTCTTCTGAAGTTGAGGTTGTCGATGCTCGCTACGCTAGCCATCTTGATCGGCATCGCCACCCTATTCTTCACGGTAATCTTAACGCTGATAGGCTCTTTAGATTTCGTAACCCTCTTAGCGCTAGTTATAGGGTTCAATCTTTTACAGTGGCTTATCGCACCCTACTTGATCGAAGCGCTTTACCGAGCCAAAGAAGCTGATGTAAAGGCCTATGGTAAATTGCACGCTATGTTGAGGCGTATATGTGAAAGGAGTAGAATAGAGGTGCCGAAGCTTATGGTAGCGAACATACCCATACCGAACGCCTTCGCTTATGGTTCTCCGCTTACAGGTAGGCGTGTTGCCGTAACTAAGGAACTGCTTAATGTGCTAGAGGATGAGGAGGTCGAAGCTGTGCTCGCCCACGAAGTAGGGCATCTGAAGCACAGAGACGTTCAACTGATGATGTTCGCTTCGGTTCTACCTGCTATCTTCTACTATATCGGCTACTCACTTATGATCTCATCTATGTGGAGGAGTCGAGAGAGGGACGCGGGTGGTGCTGTGCTGATAGGCTTCGCATCCCTAGCCATATATTGGGTGTTGACGCTTCTGGTTATGGGGCTGAGTAGGCTCAGAGAGTATTATGCTGATCAACACGCGGTAGGAACGGTAGATGATGGTGCTAGGAAGCTCGCTGAAGGGCTCGCTAAAATAACCCTATACACAGGAAGATATAAGCTGCAAAGAGGGGGGGTAGGTAACCTAGGCGCATTTAAGGCGCTCTTCATAAGCGACCCAGATAGGGCAGATCAGGACGAGCTTATGCTTGCAAGAAGCAGGTTTGGTAAGAGCGATGCTCAACTCGTTCAAGAGGTACTTTCAAGAAAGGTTACTGCTGCGGATAGGTTCATAGAACTCTTCTCCACGCATCCCAATATAGTCAAGCGTATCCGTGTGCTCGTTGCTGCTTAGCCGCTGCTTGCTTCAAGAACCTTCGCTATCAGCTCCGGTATAGTTATATCACCTAGGATCTGACCGGATCTATCTATTACCGGTATGTCTGTTAGGTCGTAGTTCAGCATAAATCTAAGACATTTTACCGCGTCGTCTTCTGGATAGACGAGGGCTCTCCCGCTATAAGGGTAGATTAGCTGCTTGGCTGTAGTATCCATTGAGTATTTGAGAAGGTATTCTTCCAGCCCGCTTATGTCACCTAGCTTCACCTTTGCCCACTGAAGTAGGCTGTCACGTTTAATAAACCCAAGGTAGCTTCCACTCTTATCTACTACGAAGAGACCCCTTATGTAAGGCGCTTCAACAAACTTTTTTACTATGTTAAGGAAGCTTTCATCTTCTCTTACTATTAGGGCTACTGTCTGCTTCGGGTTATAGATGTCCTTGACCAAAAGCTTTTTCATCCATTTCCCCCCGCTGAAAGAACAGCAGGGGTTTAAGTGAGTATCGGTCGCTTTAATTAAAAGCATATTAAGTTGAGAGTAGACTTATCCTCTGATGGCTGGAGAGCTCAGGATAAGGGTCAAGTTCGGTGAGTTTGAAGTCGAGTTGCAAGGCGAGGCTGAGACGATAGCTAAGGCGATGGATACGCTGCGCGAAATATTTACTTGGATACCTCAACCAGCAACAGTGGTGAGCCAAAGCAGACCTATTGAGACTAATGTTGCTGCACAACCACCAGCAGAAACCCCTCAACCAGCTCTACCCAACATAAAGATAGAGAAAGATGATTCTCTAGCAGATATAATAGTTAAGATGTTCTCTGACTCTTGGGGAAGAACACCTAGAAGGTTAAATGAAGTGCGCGAAGCCTTAGCATCCTATGGTCTTGTGCACCCTAAACAGTCGGTTGCCGTGGCTCTACTGCGCTTGTCTCAGATAGGTAAGCTTAGAAGGTTCAAGGAAGGCGGAGAATACGTCTACACAGCTTCCCTTCCCCTCGTCACAGATTCAAGCAGTGGGGCCTGATGGATGCGCCTCTCCTAGTTTGTCAGCGATCTTATTCCGGATGAAGGTTAGGAGCTTGTTGTGTCTCCTTTCGTCCTCTATGATCCACTCTAATATGATTTTATATTCTTGTAAATCCAAATGATATTCTTTGGCTAAGAGCTTAATCACTTCGGCGTATAAGATTGTGAGATATTCTTCACTTGCATATCCTTCATAGTTCTCAAAATCTTGCAGAATCTTATTCAGTTCACTTAGAGTTACTTCACCCTCTCTTGTGGCATATCTTCTTGCTTCTTCGACTATGTGCGCCCAACCCTCTCCTAAGAATGTTCTGCAGTCTCCATAACTTTGTTCGGTTTGCTAGTTGAGCATTTAGAGCCTTCAAGGCAGAAGCGTGTTTAAATGAGTCTTTTGCGATGAACTCTAGAAGATAGGCTACTTCTTTATCAGATATCTTTTCAGAAATCTTCTGATACGCTTTAGCGACCTCTTCCTCAAATATGGTTGAGCAGTAAATATATTGAACCAAGTCATCTCTATTTACCAAATAGCCTAACCTCCCATTCAGCAAATCTCCTAAGGAGGAATATAAAGAATTCTCTTTTTTCCAAAAGGGGGTTAGAGTTCGGCTAAGATGTTAAGCACTTCTTCGAGTAGAAGTAAAGGACGACTGAGGAGCCTCTTAAGCTCTTTAGGTTAACCATTCTTCCTTCGTGGTCTGGCAATGTAAAGTCTGGCCCTTCATGCCTCACTTTAACAGCAGTCTTAGTACCCTATCCTTTTATTTACATCGAACCTTCTAATAAAATTGTACTGATCGTAGTGTAAATATAGCTGGTTTTGAATGAGGAGGGTTGATGGTGCTAGATAAAGTCTTTAGACAGTACGATATTCGAGGGGAATACCCCTCTGAGATAAACGATAATTTCGCTGAAAAACTTGGTCGAGCTACAGCCAACTATCTTGGTAATAGTGGGGAAGTGATTGTTGGATGTGACTTTAGACCATCCAGTAGCCGACTAAAAGAGGCGTTGATCTTAGGTTTGAATAGAGGGGGTGTGAGCGTATTGGATATATCTCCTTGCACTACGGATATGCTAACTTATGCGAATATCACCTACAGACCTGACTTATCTATAATGGTGACCGCCTCACACCTTCCGCTAGAGTATAATGGCTTCAAGTATGTATCTAAACAGGGCGTATATCTTTCAGAAGAAGAGAGGTCAAAGATAAAGAGCATCCTATCGGAAGACGCATTTAAGGAAGGGAAGGGGAAGGTTGAAAGTCTAGACATCTTAGACCGATACTTAAGTTCCATGAAGACGCTTATGAATTGGAGCAACAAGACCCTCTCTGGAATAAGACTGGTAACCTACCCTATGGGAGGCACAGCCCTTCTAACACTACCGAGGTTGCTCGAAGATCTAGGAGCAGAGGTGCATGTGATAAGGGACGTGGCAGAAGACCCTGAGCCTAAAGAGGACAACACCACAATTCTACGTGAAGAAGTTTTGACCAAAAGAAGCGTGCTTGGGCTGATAAATGATGGAGACGGGGATAGACTTGCGGCGAGAAACTATGATGGTAGCTACATAACTGGTGACCAACTACTCTGCATCTTCGCAAAACTCTACTCAAAGTTAGGTAAGGTGGTAGTTACGATAGACTCCTCCTCAGCTGTCTTCGAATACCTAGGAGATTGGCCTATAGTCAGCAAGGTTGGCGAGGCGAACTATGTAGTTGATGCAGTAAAGCATGGAGCAGTCTTCGGCGGGGAACCATCAGGCCACTTTGTCGATCTGAGGTTCACACCGTCAGGCTCAGGCACACTATTTGCTGCGCTTTTGGCAGAAATCGCTAAAAGCGGTAATTTATCAAAGATGCTAGCAGAGATCCCTAGATTCTACACATACAGGGTGAAAGTTGAGTGCAGAGACCGCCTAAACACTATGAATAGAGTCATTACAGAATTAGAGAAGAGGGGCGTCGAGATCTTGTCTCGAATAGATGGGATAAAATATAGGATCAGAGGTGCTACAGTGTTGATTCGACCATCTAACACAGAGCAGGTGGTTAGAGCGACCATCGAATCCAAGGACGCTGAGGAAGCCAAAGGTATACTCACTCAAGTTGAGAAGATGCTGCGGAGATTCAGCACCTAAACCTAAGATTCCCTTCGCTTAACACTTTCACAACATCATCTAGGTTTAATCGTATATGTGCGGGTTTGGTTATGTGTGCGGCTGCTACTGCATTAGCCAAAAAGAGCCTCTCTTCACAGGATAAATTAAGGATAGAGCCTAATATGTAGCCTGCATTCCAGCAGTCACCTGCTCCGGTGCTCTTCTGGGGCTTGACGTCAAAAGTAGGGATGATAGTTGCACCACCGTTTACGTTGTGTGATGAGAACTCTGGTGTATGAAGAAGTATCTCGCCTTTCACTTTTTTTGAAATGAATCTAGCTAGCTCTGATCTATCGTCACCTCTGCACTCCAAAACTTTACCAACCCAATATGCTTCGTTCTCGTTCAAGCTTAACGCTCCTATTTTCACTTCACAAAGCTTCTCGCAAAGTCTCTTTAACTCTTCGATTCTGCTAGATGGGTCACCAAGATCTAAGAACAAAAAACCTGCTTCTCCAACCTGTTCTATTATGTGAAGAAGGAGTTCTGTGCCGCTCTGATTTTGGCACCAATTGAATAAGCAGAGGTAGTCCGCATTCTTAAGCAGAGTATGGTCGTCTTTGTTGAGTTTCTTTGGGTCGAAATCTTTTAACCCTCCTGCTTCTCCTATCATAACATTCACCAGCCTATCATCCATCTGCGCTTCAAGTATACTTGAGGTGGAGAGTTCCGCATCAACCTTGGTATGTGATAGGTCTACATCCAGTCCCTTAAGGAAATATTGTAGGCATAGGTAACCGAATTCACTTGTTCTGGTGATCAAATGAACTCTTAAGCCTAGACGAGCTAATGTGTCAGCAAAGTTAGCCGCATTTCCACCTAGCGTGTATTGTTGAGGTATGTCGATTATATTGCCGCCGCCTTGCTCAGCAACCCTCTTCACCTCATTGAGGAAATGCTTTAAACCATACGGGTAACTCACTATATGATCCAAGTAGAAGTCAGGAAGAGCAACAATAACCTTAGATGGCTTAGGGCATAAGACGGTATTAACTAATCTACTTCGATCCAGTCGCTCCACCAATCTTCTTCGGCTTAAAAAAGCCGATCTTCTTTAAAAGGTGTCTGGAGGTCTTTGTAAGGTTAAGCTTAGACGCCTCTTCTGGTGTAAACCAGCCTAGGTCAAGAATCTCATCATTTCCCTTCGGCGCACCTCTTTTGGGCACCGCAAGGTAGTCCGAGAGTATATAGTGAAAGCGTATCCGCCCATCTTTATCACGGGTTATGTTATCAACGACATCTATGAGTTTGATAAGCCTTATCTCTAAACCAACTTCCTCGTATATCTCCCTCTTAACAGCATCCTTAACACGTTCACCCAACTCAACCAGCCCACCTGGAATGGACCATTTCTCTTTACTGGGCTCAAACCTCCTTTTTATTAGGAGAACTCGCCCATTCTTTCTTATGACAGCTCCTACAGCTGCGAAGGGATACTTTGGGTATTCACGATTCAACCCTACTTCCTCCTGAACCTTCCACCTGCTACAAGTATATCTGCAGCAAGCTCACTAATTACTTCTTCTCTAACTGCCTCAGCATCCGCTTTAGAAGACCTGGTTACTGAAACATAGATCTCTAACCGAGGCTCAGAACCCTCAAACCCACGAGGATGACTCTTAACATAAACACTAGGATACCTGTTAACGACTTCATCTAAGATCGGGGCAAGCGAAGATTCAGGTAGGCTCTTGACCTCCAAACAGCCTTCAGCAACAAACAGGTTACCGATAAGCTGCTTAATGAATGGTGCAATGCTCTCCGCAAATATGGCCTTTAATTCATCAGGCACACCGGGTAGGCAAAAAATGTGTGATGCTTTATGGTGTATCATAACCGCAGGTGCTGTTCCTATAGGATTCCTTACAGGTATGCTCTTCGAGGGCAGAGTGGCCATCTTGACCCTTGCTGGTGTGAGCTCATATTTCGCTATAAGGCCACGCGCAGCAAGCTCCCTATACTTAGCCTCTATCTGTTTCAGAGCATCTTGATTCACAGCCAATCTTCTTCGAAGCGCCTTTGCAACACCCTCCAGCGTCTTATCGTCATATGTTGGGCCGAGACCTCCTGTTATTAAAAGAAGTTCTGTACTTCTCCTCAGAGCTTCCCTAACCGCATCTGCTATGTTTTCAACATCGTCTCCAACTACTGTATGTCTACCCACAACACAACCCAGTCTGTAAATCTCCTGCGAGAGCCAGCTGGCGTTTGTGTTAAGAGTAGAGCCCATGAGAAGCTCATTACCGACACAGAGTATCTCTATCCTAGGCAACTCCGCATCCAAGATCGGGTTATTGAGTCAACGATTTAAGGCTAGGGGCATCTTGCTATTGATGAGCACGCTTGCACGCAATATTTGTAGTAGGCACAGCAGGGAGCGGAAAGTCTCTATTAACCTCTAATTTAGCAGAATGGTATAGAGGTAAAGGTGCACATAGCATAACGGTGAACCTTGATCCAGGTGCCTTGACCCTACCTTACGAACCTGATGTGGATGTTAGAGAATACATCGATCTGCAAGAGGTGATGGAGAACTACGGTTTAGGCCCTAATGGTGCTATGATACTCTCCTGTGACCTCATAGCAACGAGGCTAAATGAGATACAAGATGATATAGATGAACTCAGACCGGACTACGCCATAATCGATACACCAGGCCAGATAGAGCTCTTTGCATTCCGAGAAAGTGGACCATTCATACTCAAGAATCTCTTGGCTGAGAGTAAGGCGGTTATCTTCTTGTTCGATGGGGTGTTGGTCTCGAATCCTATCAATTTGGTTTCGATTACACTACTTGCCACTTCTGTTCAACTAAGGTTAGTAGCACCTCAGATACCTGTCTTGACAAAGAAGGATCTAATGAGTAATGTTGAAGAGGTGGTTGGCTGGTCATCTAACCCTGTAGCCTTAGAAGAGGCTATGTACAGCAGCACACCCTTACTGCAATCGCTCCTAACCAGAGGGATGCTGAGAAGTGTTATCAAACTTGGCTTTGGCTATAATCTTATTCCAGTTTCATCTGTCACATTAGACGGTATGCTCAATTTAGCAGCTGCGCTATCAAGAATATTAAAAGGCGGGGAGGAAGTTGAGGATTAAAAAACCCGCCTAAGCCTATCTACAGCAAAGGCCTCAGCCAACATCTTTGGCGAATCAGAGTATAGGGTTGAGTAAATTATCTTCGCAGAGGGTAGTAGGCGACGCAGATCTCTAATGATCTGTGGAGCTATCTCAGCCTTCACAAGAGAATGAACTGCTCTACCTATCATATTCTGTGCCGCACCCTCTGCACCAATCCTAAGTAGAAAGTGTGCTAAATCAAGCACGTCTCTGGTAGCCAAGCCTGTCCTTTCAGCGAAGAGTAGGCTCTGTTGTAGCAGCGTGGCAGGTGTAGGGTTATCAAGTATGGTTTCAAGCACCTTTCTACCCCAGGTGTTCACAATCTTCTTCTTACCGTCTGAGGCTAAAACAGTTGACTTATCCACAGCACCAAAGACTACGCTTAAAAAGTTATATTCACTCGAGTTACAGTCGAACATCTTCACTTCTCCTATAGAAGGTGCCCCAGGCTCGGTGACCAACCCTATGCACCCTCCTGAGGATGCGGCAGCTATGACCGTACCTAGACCTGTGAGACTCCTTACCTCCGCTATATGCGCAAGATCAGCTGCAAGGGAAGTATCTTTTAGACCTAGAGCATCTTGTATAGCAATTACGGTTCCTAGGGCTCCCGCTGCGCTGGTCCCGAAGCCGCATCCTATTGGTAGATCCACATCATGCTTTACACTAACAAGTTCTCGAAAGCCGTAGATGCTTCGAGCTAACCTTATCGCTTCTAGGCTTGTTTTGGCTGATGGGGTTAGGTATCCGTTTATCCACACTTCGTCTTCAGCAACCTGTCCAAGGGTTACCTTCGTCACAACACCTCTGCTTATTCTGAAGCCCCCGCCTCTAGCACCTATCCTAATCGGGTCTATGATCTTGTTACCCTCTCCATCTTCGTCGCAGACTTCGAAGAAGCTAGACACAGCAGAGGGGACAAATATGCTTTTAGAAGATCTCAAATTAGCCACCTCTAAGGTTTTGCGAAGAGAGCAACCAAGGGGCCGAAGATGAGCGTAGTTATAGCTGTTACCGCTGTTAGTGACTTTATGAGAAAAGTGTTAAGGGGCATTTTAACTGTTGCGAAGAGAAGATCGCCTAACGGGGTTAGCACCAAGATCAGAGTAATTACGCCGAATATAGCAGCAATAACCACCGAATCTTTCACCATCGTGGAGGAGGATGCGACACTCCACTTTAACCAAGAGCCTGAAGTTAGGCTGCTCAGCCTAGATTTTGAGACGGCCTTCACTAAAGCGGGCACTATAGCTAGCACAAAAGGAAGCATAGTAGTTATCCAGAAGAGCGTGAAGCCGATTGTTGTCGCCAGCTGCACATCAAGCGGCCAATAGGCGCCTAAGAAGGTTGAGATGTAGAAGACGACTACCGTGGCTGCTATGAGGTTACCTATGAACAAACCTAGTAGTGAAGCCCAGAGGAAGAGCCTCCAGCTACCCCACCTATGCATCAACCAACCAAGCAGATAGAAACCTAGGAAGTTAGCTGGCACACCAGCGATAAGGCTGAGGAAAGGATTGGTCAAGCCGAAGGTTGAGAGATAGAGGTCACCTATGAAGACCCCTATGCCTCCTCCTAAGGCGCCTACGAGAGGACCGAAGAGGATTGTGAAGAAGACTGGAACGACTACGCCTGGCGCGAATTGTCCAACACCCCAAGGTGTGGGTATGAAGGCTGTGGCTGCTTTGGCTACCGCGTAGAGCGCTGCACATAACGCTGCTGCTGTAATCTCTTGAACCTTCAATTCGACTATGTTCACTATGCAAATATTTGGTTAATTAATACATTCTCAAAAGAATTTAGAGGAGTTTATAGATAGCAAAAAGAGGCGGACATCTTATATCTCAGATCCTATTCGAATTAGCCTGTGGTCAGATTGGAGTTAAAGGTAGTGTTGATAAAGGTGCCTGAAGGTAGTAATATAATCATTGGGCAGAGCCACTTCATAAAGACAGTTGAGGATCTATATGAAACCCTAGCTTCAAGCGGCACAGCGATTAGATTTGGCTTGGCTTTCTGCGAGTCGAGTGGACTAGCCCTAATAAGGCACGATGGTAATGATAAGGAGCTCGAGGCTAAGGCGGTTGAGTTCGCATCAGAAATAGCCTGCGGCCACACTTTCGTTATAGTCTTAGCGAACGCCTACCCTGTAAATGTGCTGAATAGAGTTAAGATGGTCGAGGAAGTTGCATCGATCTACTGCGCCACAGCCAACCCCATAGAGGTTATAGTCGCTGAAACTGAGCTGGGGAGGGGTATACTAGGGGTGATAGATGGCGTTAAACCAAAGGGTGTTGAACACGATGAGCATAAGGAGGAGCGCATATCCTTCCTCCGAAAGATCGGATATAAGAGGTAGATGAGAAGGTGGATGAAGAAAAAGAGGTTAACGATCATAGCTGAGATAAGCATCTTTCCAGTAAGCGAAGGAACAAGCCTAAGCCCTTATGTTAAGAAAGCGTTTGAAGCGATAAAGAGTGTAGAGGGGCTGAGGATCCAGCTAACACCTATGGGCACAATATTGGAAGCTGGGGACTTGGATCAGATACTGGAGGCGTTTAAGCGAGCTCATAAAGCAGTTAGAGAAACAGGTGCTAAGAGAATAATTGCGCATCTGAAGGTAGATGATAGATTGGACAAACCTAGGAGCATGGGGGATAAAGTTAAGGCCGTGTTGGGCTAGAAACACTTTAATCTAGAAGGAAGGCACCTTAAAGTAGTGCACCGTCTTGACACACCGCGGCAAACCCGTCTGGTTGAAAGGTGTAGAAATTGGGGTATCACCCAGCTAGAAGCGCCATCATAGCGGCTTGGGGGAGAGAGGAGGAAAAGCTACCCAAAAGGTTCTTTCAACCTGAAGAAGATAGCACTGTGCTTGAATACCTCCTCGATGCGGTTTGGACGGTAGCTGATGCCATATACGTGATCTTCAGAAAAGACCCTAGTCTTAAGCTGATAGAAGCGATATCGACCTTTGGTGTTAAGATCATAATTGAAAACCGAAACCCTAGCCTCATATCTAGCCTCCTAATGGGTTTCAAAGCTAGCAGAAGTGAGCAGTGTTTGGTTCTTAGAGAAAATACACCTTTCCTTAAACCAAGTGTATTGCATGTGCTATTTGAGTTCTCAAAAGGCTATGATGCTGCACTACCTAAATGGGCTAATGGTAGATTGGAGCCGCTACTAGCAGTCTATCGGAGAAAGAGCTTTATCACTGTAGCCTCTAAGCTTCAGACCCAAGATGACCTCCTCGCTGTTTTAGACAATCTATACTCCGTAAGATACGTCAGTGTTGAAGACGAGATCAAACCGCTTGACCCTGATCTCGAATCATTCTTCACCATAAATAGCGCGGAGGATCTTGCTAAAGCAAAGGCTAAAGTCACTTTGAAATATAAGGTCTAACACTAAGATTGTTAGAGGAAAGATGGGAGAGATAGGACTGTACTACGGCGACGAGCTTCTACAATATTCTTTTCCAAATGAACATAAGTTCAACAAAGAGCGCGTCAAATCATTCTGGGAAACTATCCAGATCTTTGGGCTCCTAGAGAGGAGGGAGATCAGGCTTTTGAAGCCTGTCTTAGCCTCCGTTGGGACGCTTGAACTCTTCCACACACGTAATTACATAGATTTCGTTAAGAATATGTCTGAGATCGGCAGCGGGATGCTTGACTACGGAGATACGCCAGCCTTTAAAGGCGTCTTTGAGGCAGCGAGATATGTGGTAGGCTCGGTTGTAGATGGTTTGGATAGAGTGATGAACGGCGAATTGGGACACTGCTTCATACCAGTAGCTGGGCTGCATCACGCTAGGAGGGATAGAGCAGCGGGATTCTGTGTCTTCAATGATATAGGCGTAGCCATCATCTATGCCAAGAAGAAGTATAATCTCAGCAGAATACTGTATGTTGATATAGATGCGCACCATGGAGATGGTGTTTTCTACGAGTTCTATGATGACCCTACAGTGTATATCGCAGACATTCATGAAGACGGAAGATACCTCTACCCAGGTACAGGATTTAGAGATGAGACAGGCTCACCTCAAGCCCCGAACACCAAACTCAACATACCTCTACAACCAGGCTCAACAGACAAAGAATTCTTCGAAGCGTTTAAAGAAGTTGAAAAGTTCGCAAAAAAGGTTAAACCAGAATTAATCTTACTTCAGTGCGGCGCAGATGGGTTAGAAGGCGACCCGATAACCCACCTCAGATATACCTATAGAGCGCACAGACACGCTGCTGAAGTGCTTCACGAGATAGCACATATCTTCTGCAAAGGTAGACTAGTAGCAACAGGAGGCGGCGGATATAATGAAAATAACACTGCTGCAGCGTGGAGCGCAGTCCTTATGGCTTTTCTTGGGCCAAGATGGGATATGCCTACATCACCTGGGCATATGTTATAGCCCCCACCTGTGGCTTAGGGATTCTAGTCTTTTGAGTGCTTCTTTGAGGTACTCTCTTTTTGCTTCTGATGATTCCAGATAGCCTCTTAATGTGTTAATCGTCTGATCCATAACCTTGCGTTCAACAGGGTAGGGTACACCATCCTTACCTCCGTGCGCGAAGGTGAACTTAGCCGGGTCTACCCATGATGGGGGCACGCCATATATGAGTTGTGAGACGAGTGCTAATGCGCGTATGACAGCTGGTCCAACACCTCTAACTGCTAGAAGATCCTCATAGTCTTTAGGTTGGATGTCGTACAGATTCCTAAATATGCTCCAGTCAAGCCGCCTCGGCATATCAAAGCTGAAGTAGGTGTTTAATGGATGAGCAGATTCGATCCAACTGTCCAGCACACGCTGCCCACCAAGCATTCTTATAGAGCTGATGAGGTTCTCTGGTCTCCCTCTCACAAGATCCACCGCTATACGCCTAGCTTCTTCTGACTCCTCTGCCGTCATATCCAGCACCTTAGCCTCAAGCCTAGGTGCAGCTATACCGCTGTGAGGCGTGCAGACAAAGCTCTCTAGATGTGTGCCTAGCCAATGGTAGCGCCTTGCCAACCGATCCTCCACATTTAACCCCTGTTGAATAATACACCATTCACCTTTTTCAGATATGAATATGCAGTGGTGGTATATTGGATAGTTGCACTGTATGGCTGATGTGTCAACCTTTGCAGCCATTCTACTGCTATACTTCAGCTCGTTGAATCTATCTTCTGGTAAAGAAAGGGCTTCACAGACTCTCTCTATCTCTGTCTGGGTCTTTAGGGCGGATCTACCCTTTCCACCTGCTACCTTAACCCCGTGCTCCTCCACCTTAAGGGTATCCTTAAGCACACCGCACACCACCGTGGTCAAACCTGAAGAGTGCCAATCAAAGCCGAGTACGCATCCGAAGGATTGGAACCAGAAGGGGGAACTCAGCTTCTTTGGTATACCTGACGCCCCCTCTTCTCTATACATTATCTTTAGCATAGCGTCTGCAAGTGCCTTCATCCTAACCGTTAGCCACTTTGGCGCATGACCGTAGTGTAGTGGGAGGTAGACTACGCCTGTCTTCTTCAAAGCAGCAAGCATAGTATAGTGCTGATGGATATTATAGTTATTGCTAAGGTGTGAGGGTTACTGAATCTCTAGGATATAGAACTACTTCTCTGATGTTTTCCCTACCAGTCAGCACCATCATAAATCGATCTAAGCCGAAGCCCCAGCCTGAATGCGGTGGCATACCCCAGTTGAAGACCTTAAGATGGTCTGAGAAAGACGAGGGGTCTAAGCCCAGATCCACCATCCTAGCCTCCAATTTCTGTCTATTAGATATCCTTCTACCACCAGAGGCCAGCTCTAACGCACCATATTGTAGGTCAAAGGACTTTGAACAACCATCTTCCACATCTATGTAGAAGGGTTTAAGTTCAGGGGGCCATTCTGTTATGAAGTAGAAGCCTTTGTGAGCCTCTCCAAGAACCTTCAGCGCCGAGTCTGTTAGATCTTCGCCTTCCTCTATCTTGAAACCAATCTTCTGCAGATCTCTTATAGCATCCCTATATGTTAGCCTCGGAAAAGGGGGGTTTGGTTTCTCTAAAGTATGTTTAAGTATGCTTAGTTCAACCTTATTCCGCTCTAACACATCCTCTATGCAGCGTGCAACCATCCTCTCACAGACACCCATCACGAGCTCCATATCATAGTATGCCGCTTCGATATCAACACTTACGAACTCGCTAAGATGCCTTCTTGTATTCGACTTCTCAGCCCTAAAGAAACTCGAGATCTCAAAGACCTTCTCTAGAGCGAGAGTGAGCTGCTCCTTGTATAATTGTGGACTCTGCGCTAGATATGCCTGGCGACCGAAGTAGTCAAGCGTGAATAATGTTGCTCCACCTTCAGCAGCTTGCCCTATAATCTTAGGTGTCTGAACCTCAAGGAACCCTTCATTTACCAAGATGGATCTTATAGATTGTAGAGCGGTGTGGCGGATCTTGAATACTGCTGCTACACTAGGGTTCCTCAGATCAAGCGCCCTTGAGCTGACTCTAAGATCTAATGAGGCGGGTGTTCTGCCAGTTGGGTCTATTGGCAGGGGGTGTGTAGCGTAGGAAATAACTCTAAAATCTCTAACCTCAACTTCAACATTAACTGGCTTTGCTCTGCTCTTCTGCACAATACCATACACACTCACTATGCTTTGGCGTGGTGTCTTAAGCACCTCTTCATACACCTTCGCGTTATCCTTTCGGAGAAGGAGCTGCACGATACCTGAAGCATCCCTCACCGTTACAAAGGCTAAGGAGCCTAGAGGGCGTATATCCTCAATCCAACCAGCAACCCTAACACTCTGCCCTATCTGATCTTCGCTAAGCTGTGAAGCAGTATGCGTCCTTAGGCTGATCAAGCCACCTTTATCAAAAGGCTCTTTATACTCCACACACAAACCAACGCTCCAAGTGATTTAAGAATTTTAGCTTTCTTTACTCAGCCTTCGCATACATTGAGCGCTCAAACTCAACAAGAAGATCTATATTACGAACAGCCTTAACAACTCTTTTAATTAACTCAACATCCAAAGGGAAGCGCTCAGTCCGCCGACCAGGGATTATCACCTTCGTAAGCTTACTACCATCGGGAAGCCAAACGACGTTAACCGTCAAGATTCTTATCGGAAAAAAGAGGTCTTCAAGCATCTTTCGGTCAGTAGACTCTGCTTCTATAAGGATGGTCTTACCACCCATAGCCTCCTCTATGCTCTTTAGGATAGAGGAGTTAGAACGGAGAATGTTAAGATTACCTGAAGCGAAGGTGAGTACATAAACACCATCGACAGCCTGAGCCCTAATAAGTGAAACCCTATCTAACTCAGGCAACTTTTCAGACAACTTAGTCAACTTAATAGAAGCCTCAACATCAAGCTCACTGATATGACCCCCCTTAAGCCTAGCTTCGCATTTTGGGCAAAGTATGCCTGTCTTAGCATCAAAGGAGCAGATAGGGGTCTTTATAGGCATGCGTACGATGGAGGGGGAATAAGGGTAAATAAACCTATATGTTGATTGAAGATATTTCGAAAAAATTAGGAAAGGGGCTCTAGGCCGCTTTCCCTAAGTAGATTTCGATTGAACTGACGTTGCTTAGGTTTCCTGATTCAGCGCTCTTTATCTGCTCCGTGTCTATCTTTATGTTCTTCACTACGATATCCGGTGCGAACTTCTTGCGTGTTATTTCTGCTGTGTCGACCGCTTTGCTAATGGCTCTACCCCTTGCTTTTAGGACAACTTCGTTGGCGCCGTTTTGTATCATGGTTAGGCAAGCTAGAACGTAGTTCATCACAGGTTTTTTCCCTATAAGTATGGTTGTTGATGATTCTGGCATTTTGTCATCGACCTTTTAGTGGGCTTAGGTATAGTTCTTATGGTTTTAAAATATTTACGGTTCACCCTACAGCCTTGGTTACTTGCGTCCGCCTTACGAGCACGTAAGGCGCTAAAGTTGGTATCCTGACTTCCCACCAGTAGATCCATCTACGCTCCTTAGTCAAAGCTGAAATGTTCTTCAGTTGTCTAGGTAGGTTGTCGCTTATTCGAAGCCCAGCTACAGAATACTTTACTCGACCATCTTTGATATAGAAGGTTGCATCCCTAGGCAGGGTTGAGAAATCCCCAGCTCTAAGATTCTGGAATCTGGTGTACCAATTATTAGTTATGAGAAAACCTTCTTTCACCTCTTTTATCAACTCATCTAGGTTGTAGCTACTTGGGTGAACTTCGAGGTTCCAAGGATGAGGATCTATTATTCCAGCTGAGCCTGTCGTAGAGGCGTTAAACCGCTTTGCTGTGCTTGAGTTGTGGAGATAGGTCTTAAGCACACCCTTATCAATAATCACATTATCTCTAGTGAAGACTCCTTCGTCGTCGAAGATTCTTGTATTTATTGATCCAGCAGCTACACCACGATCTATTAACGTGAGTGCTTCACAAGCTACCTCCTCGTTAAGCTTACCGGATAGAAAGGATATCCCTGATTCAACCGCGAATGCTGAAGCCGCATCACCAACATGCTGAATAATGTCAGCAGCAACTGTAGGTGAAAAAATAACATCATACAAACCTTCTACCCACGGTCCTCTGTTAACTGCCTTCTTAGCGTACTCTGCCGCTTCTTCAGCTGCATCTAGATGGTTAAATGTACTTAGATGTGTGGAGCAAGCTAGTCCATGTCCGCTCGCTTCACCTACAAATACCCGCTGGTTGAGCAGTATCCTTGTGGACCTATCGCTTTGCACAACACCGCCAGTGGTTGCGATGCTTATCTTACTTGCTTCAGCAGTTATAGCACCCGCAGTTCTTTCTCCGCCGATCTGGTTACTTCGGTCTATGATTTGCTTGACGTAGTCTTCCATTAACCCTTCTTCGCAGAATTCGATCTTCGGGTCATAGTTGGCGTGAGCTGGGTATGTGAATGGCCCTTTCGGTAAAGGCACATACTCCGGGCTTGGTTCAAGCGTTTTGCAGGATTCGACAAGCTTCGCTGCGAATGCTTTAAGTGCTGTTTGTGAGGGGTTAAAGGTTGAACCCATTATTCTACGCTTACCTATGGTGACGTATACGAACACGGTAACATCTTTTATGGATTTAGTTACAGATAGAGCATTATTGCTAAACCTTACCATCCTCTCAAAGCTCTGGGTTACGATAACAGAAGCGTCTTCAGCACCTAACTTGGTAAGCTCACAGAGAACCTCAGTCGCTATAGATTCAATAGCCAAGTATATTCACCTCCCACCCAACCTTATGTTCCTAAGCCTGATATGAGGACCGCCAGTCCATACAGGGGCTCCCTGCATAGGATCACCTTTTCCGCAGCTCGCTGCTCTGAACTGGAGGTCTTTGCCTCGTGCGTCGAGGCTACTCCAGAACTTCGGTGTCGTGATCTCTAATATAGGTGCCTTCACACCTTCTTTGAGCTCTCCTCGCTCTATTAGATATGCTTCTAAGCCTACGTACCTTTGGTTGAACCTCACATCATCTATATTCCACTCCATGAAAGACTTTATGTAGACACCTAGTTTAATGTCCTCGAGTAGCTCTTCGAAGCTATAGTCTCCTGGCTCAACGTATGTATTTGCCATCCTTATGATGGGCTCTCGGTTATAAGCGACGCTTCTTGATGCTGCGTTGCTTTTTGTTGAGAAGACCTGAGCAGTAGCGCGGTTATGTAGGTATTCCCTTATCACACCCGCTTCTATTAGACGCCTCTTTCTAGCCTTTACACCTTCTTCGTCATAGAGGTAGAAGCCCATAGAGTTGGGTATGGTTGGGTCGTCGCTTACATATGCTTCGCTGCTTCCAACCCTTATCCCTAAGCCATTCTTCTTGAGGTATGATTCTCCTGCTTGAGCACCTTCTCTCCCAAGTATTCGATCCGCCTCAGCCGGATGCCCAGAAGACTCGTGAGCGACTAAACCGACAACATCAGGACCAAGGACTACATCAACTGGCTCTGAGGGGGGATTGCGTTCACATTTGACCGCCTTAGCCAAGTTAGAGCCTTCTTCTTTGAAAAATGTCTCGGGTCTTAGACGCTTCACTACCTCCCATCCGCCACTTTCGCCTATCGAGGAGTAGCCTGCTGGTATGGTTATAGCATAGTTCTTTCCGTTGTAGCTGGCGTTGATAAATGAGGATATGCTTACCCTAGGCACTCTACTCTGAAGTTCAGCGCCATCACTATTTACGTAGAGCTTTTCTTCTACGGAGGTTTCTATCATCAGCAACCTGTTCGTGAATGGGACACCGTGGAAGCCGTCTTTTATCACGTTATCCAAATCTCTTAGGTTTTTAAGCATCGTCTGCACATTCACATCCTCCAGCTTCTCCTTCTCTTCAGCGGACCAATAGCCACTACCCATCTCTTCGCTGCTGAATAATATTGGTTCGCCTACTAGCCTAATAGAAGCTTTTGCTCTCTTAACCACCTCCTCCACAAGATCCTTGACCGACTGAGCAGAGGGGGTGTTGGTTGCACCGAAAGCCAACGCACCTCTGTAAAGCACTCGAACCCCCAACCCATTTGAGTCAACAAGTATGGTCGGCTCTGGGCTTGAATTTTTCAGCAAGCAGCCTACTTCTAGGTTACGATGTAGCCTCGCATCTACATACTCAGCGCCTAGACGAAGCCCATAATCCACTGCGAGTTTAGCGAGGTCTGGATCTGAGCTCATACTAAAGGTGTTGCATAAAGTGCGGCATTTATATGTGTAGTTGTTAATGGGTGTGGTGATTTCCAACCCCTTAGGTGGAAGATTGTCAGGCGAGCTTGAAATCCTTAGGACTGTTACGGGCTTAGGGTTACTTGTCTTCTTAGCGAGAGTCTTGGCAGCCTTTTTCAAGAGCATTAAGATTCCAGAGGTGGTTGGATTCATATTGGCTGGTTTGGCTTTTGGGCCATATGCGTTAGGCGGCTACATCAGGTTGCTAGGTGAGCCGTTGTTGGAGTTTAACGAATATACTCAAGCGTTTTCTGAGATGGGTGCAGTGATAGTGCTCTTTGCAGCGGGGTTAGAGTTTAGTTACGCTGATCTACGCAAGACAGGTTTACCTTCTTTCTTAATAGGCGCTATGGGTGTGCTTGTACCCTTCTTCCTAGGTTATCAAGCATCGCTATTACTAGGCCTATATTGGACTACTTCAATGATAATAGGAGCAGCTCTAACCGCAACTTCAATAGCCATTACGGTAGAGGTTCTTAGGGAGATAGGGCAGTTTGGCTCAAGGGAAGGTAGGACGATCGTTAACGCAGCGCTAATAGATGATGTTCTAGGCTTGACCGTGCTTGCAGTTGTGACATCCATAGGAATAAGTGGGACAAGTCTAACCGTAAGCAGACTACTTTACGTAATATCAGTATCCATAGGTATGTGGTTAGCGATGCTTATCATAGCAGGCTTGATCTTTCCAAGAATTATAAATCTAGCAACTTTGTGGAGAGCCAAGGGGACTGTGGAAGCGTTAGCTACGGGGTTATGCTTCGGCACCGCAGCTGTAGCCTACGCTGTAGGGCTTTCGCCTATCGTTGGAGCCTTCGCAGCGGGGATGGCTCTGGCTGAATCAAAAGCGGTTCAGCAGATTAGTGAGTTTGTATCCAATTTGGAGCTTGTGTTCGGTCCTATATTCTTCGCTTCTATCGGAGCCTACGTTAACCCAAGTGCGCTTCTAGATCTGGATGCACTCTTCTTCTTAGTGATTGTGTTCGTCGCCATATTTAGTAAGGTCTTGGGCTGCGGGCTTCCAGCGCTGGTAATATATAGAAATAGGAAATCTGCTCTAAGCATAGGTGTGGGTATGGTCTCAAGAGGAGAAGTTGGGTTCATAATACTTGGAATAGGTTTAAGCAGAGGGCTACTAACTGGGCCCACCTACTCCGCGCTTCTGCTTGCGATACTCTTTACAACGATTCTTACGCCTACTCTAGTTAAAAAGAGCTTCGCTAAGGAGCCTAGACATGAGGATTAAAGGTGGGGGATAAGTAAGTTGATGCTCGACGAACTCGACTACAAAATCGCAAAAATGCTGTATGAAGATGGTAGGCTTCCCACGAAGCATATAGCTGCATCTCTGGGCATAAGTGAACCGACCATAAGAAGCAGAGTAAAGAAGTTGAGAGATATGGGGGTGCTGTATGTCAAGGCGTCCTTAGATCTCAGGAAGATAGACTGTGCTGCGGCGTTCATAACATTAAAGATGAAGACACCTAAGACGCAAGAAGTCTTAAAGAACGTATCTGAATCTCCTGAGGTGGATGCTGTGTATCAGACCTTCGGTGAATACGATATCATAATCTTAGCGACCTCGGGTGATGTTAAAGGTATCCAGAGGCTCAGCGAAAGGTTAGCCAAATTAGATGGCGTGGAATCTCTGAAAGCAAGCATGATTCTTGACATCCCAGCTGAGCGTAGAGGATTTAGTATCAGAGTTGGGGTTGGTGTTAAGGTTAAATGCCTTAACTGCAAAAAAGAGATCAGAGAAGAGACGAACCTAGTTGAGTATGCTGGTAGATTCTTTTGCAGCCAAGCCTGTGTAACTGAATATAAAGTTAAAAATAACATTTAAGCTAGTATATGCTAGTCGATTGTAGGGTAGATATTGGGATGAGTAAGGCTAAGGTTTGGTTTGAGGAGCTAAGGCCGCCTTTCCTCATACTTTCCATTGTGTTCGCGGTCTTAGGTATAATGGTCGCTCTAAAGGATGGTTACTTTAACCCTCTTTACGCAGTTTTAACGTTGGTTGGTATAGCTGCACTCCATGCTGCTGCGAATGTTTTGAACGACTACTTTGACTACCGAAGCGGCATCGATATCGAAACAGAGCGCACGCCATTCAGCGGAGGAAGCGGCATCTTGACTAGTGGAAAAATGACTCCTAAGGGTGTGTTAGTTGAAGGCCTTGTACTTCTGCTTCTTGGCTTAGGTATAGGTCTATACTTCATATATGTCAGCGCCTTCAACCCGATTCTAATCCTTCTAATAGTGTTTGCTGGTGCGGGTATAGTGCTCTACTCGCCCACCATATCCCACATAGGCTTCGGCGAGGTATTGGTTGGTTTATGCTTTGGACCCCTTCTTATTCTTGGCGTCTACTTTGTTCAAGCCTCTATTCTCTCACTTGAAACTGGGCTACTAGGTTTGATCACCGGCATATTGACAGCAGCGGTGCTTTATGTTAACGAGTTCCCGGACACTAGAGCGGATGTAAAGTTCGGAAGGTATCACGTTGTAGCTAGGCTGGGAAAGGAGAAAGCGGCTCGAATCTTAAAATACATCTTCGCCTCAGCATACATTGTTTTAGTCATATCCACAGCCGCAAGCCTGATCCCGCTAACCGCTTTGATAGGGCTTGCTACTATACCCCACGCTAGAATAGCGTATAAAGTGCTTATTGCCAAGTATAACGATAATATTCAGATGATACCTGCTATGGCAAGCACGGTGAAGACCGCTATATTTACTGGTGTGCTTCTCATTGTGGCTTATATCATAGTTTGGGTTGCTTCGCTACTGGGTTTCTGAAGCTCTAAAGGAATAACTATAACCTAAACAGACCTACAGGATGTAATGTTAAGCATAGAAGTAGAGGGCACAACTTACCACTCTTTGAGCTGGACCGAAGTTGAGGACTACACCTCAGATCTCGCTGAGAAGATCCACATCATATATCAACCCAGCACACTATTAGCCGTAATGAAGGGAGGAGCAGTAGTTGGAGTTTTGATGGCCGATAGATTAGGTGTGGGTAGAATTTACACAGTTAACGTGAGATCTTATGTAAAGGTTGGAGCAAGAGGGAAGGTTGAAGTGTATCAGGAGCCACCTAGAGAATGCATAGAGGGTAAGCAGATCCTGACTGTTGATGATATTGTAGATTCAGGTCAGAGCTTATCTACCATCACCCAACTAATCAGAAGATATGGTGCGAAAGATGTGAGGAGCGCTGTTCTGCTTGTGAAAGAGGGGTCAAGATACATACCAGACTTCTTTGTGCAGAAAGTGAAGGGTTGGGTCTTTTACCCTTGGGAGGTCAGGGAAGCGTGTGAAGAGATCTACGCAAAGACGGGCAGCATCGAAGAGGCTCAAAAGATCCTTACCGCAGATCTGGGGTTCAAACGCAAACAGATAAGGATGGTCTTGGCTAAGGTGAAGCAAGTTTGTTGAATAAAGTTAATGATATACATCTATTTAAACCGATGAGCTGCGACACCCTAGTTAGGCAGATGAAGAACGCAGGGGGCTTCACAGGCAGGTTCTTAGCGGATGCTGTAGACATACTTGAGCAGATGGTTAAAGACAAAAGGTGCGTGACGTTTCTATCCTTCCCAGCAGCCCCAGTCGCTACAGGGTTAAGGGGGGTTCTAAAAGAGCTTGTTAAACAGAGGTTGGTTGATGTTATCGTAACAACCTGTGGCACACTTGACCACGACTTGGCTAGGTGCTGGGGCGCCTACTTTCAAGGCTCTTTTCAACTTAACGATAAAACATTGTATAGGAAAGGGTATCATAGGCTTGGTAACCTGCTTTTGCCTAGAGACTCCTACGGTCCTCTGCTCGAGAAGCATCTACAACCCATCTTCGAGAAGATCTTTTCGGAGGGAGAGAAGATCACGTCTAGCGTGTTGGCAGCGAAGCTAGGTGAATATATTCAGGATGAGTCATCCCTATTGTATTGGTGCTGGAGGAATGGTGTAAAGGTTTTCATCCCAGGCTTAACCGATGGTGCTGTCGGCTGTCAAATCTGGCTCTACTGGCAGAAGCACAGAAGCATCATATTAGATCCTTTAGGGGACGAGGAGGAGTTGGCTTCGATAGTCTTTAAAGCTAAGAGGAGTGGTGCACTAATGATAGGAGGTGGCATCTCTAAGCACCATACACTCTGGTGGAACCAGTTTAGGGGAGGCTTGGATTATGCAGTCTACATAACAACTGCAGTAGAGTACGATGGCAGCTTAAGTGGAGCTGAGGTAAGGGAAGCTATCTCTTGGGGCAAGGTTAATGTCAAGGCGAAGCAGGTTACAGTACACGGTGAGGCTACGGCGCTACTGCCGCTTATGGTCGCCGCACTTCTAGAGCGTCTATGAAAAATATTATTTCGAGGGGTCGATCGTATAGACCGCTATGTATGTGATGGTCTTGGTTACAACCTTTATAGATCGCATCGTCTTAACTATCTTCTTAAGGCCATACAGATTTTCTACATCGAAGACAACAACACCATCATACTCCCCACATACCACAAAGACCTTCTTCACACCCTCTAGACCTTTAATCTGATCTAGAGCCTCTTTTTCACTACCCTTCACTAGGCTAAAGAGTATTATACCCTCTATATTCGCCAACTCAATCACCATTCTGCACTAGCTTTCTACTCGATGGGTTCCTGGAGGGAAGACAGAGATCAGGGTTTCTGTATGCACAACATTAGGATGAGCCGCCACCAGCTCGTAGATGATCTTAGCGAGTTCCGGTAGATCCTTAGCCTCAATAACCAGAACGGCATCGAACCTTCCGAAGACAGAGCTAGCCATCTTTACGCCCCTAATCTTCCTAGAAGTCACTATTTCTTGGGAGGTTCCTGGTTTGGTTGTGAGCAGCACGAAGGCTCTAATAGCCATAGGCTAAGAGCACCCCATCAAAAGACGGTAAGTAGGGTTTCGGTGTGGACTATGTTAGGCATCTTCTCTATAACCTTATAAAGCGTCTTACTTATACTATCTATATCCTCAGCTTCTATCACAACCATAGCATCAAAGCGGCCATATACAGAGTCAGCCTGCACAACACCCTTAATGTTGCGTGCAGCCTTTATAGCGCTCACAACCTCTTCAGAAGTGCCGGGTCTTGTTGTAAGAAGGACATATGCTCGCATACTTTATCAAGCAACATAAGATGTACTTAAATTCTTTCATTAAGATAGGGTAGTTGATAGAGGTTGGAGAAGGCGCATACCGCTGAGCATATACTTATGGCTAGTATAAAGCGGATCTTATCTGATGCTTCTGCTGTCAAGGTGGTGCACGACGACAAAGGTAACACCCTTTATTTTCGTGCAAGAAGCTTAGATTGGGATATAGTTGCTGATGCGGTTAAAGCGGCGAATAGAGTGATAGATGAAGGTAGGGAGGTTAAGGAGTGTTTCTTTGGTAGCTTAGAGGAGGCGAAGAGAGCAATACCTACCCTAAGATCCTACGATGAAAGAATATCGGGTAGAGTGAGAGTCATAGAAATCGATGGATATGACTACTCTGCCTGCGCACAAAAGCACGTAAAGAACACAAAAGAATGCGGGTGCATATTTGTTACAGGATTCTCTAAGGCTGGCGAAGACCTCTATCAACTGAGATTTGTCGTGGGGGAGAAGGCGAAAGAATATGCGGCAGAGACCGTAGCCTTACATATGAAGGTAAGCGAAGCTTTGGGTGCATCCCAAAAGACAGTCTTACAGACGGCAATTAACTTAAAGCAGGATCTTGAGGATCTTAGGAAAAGAGCCTCCTACCTAACCAGACTGCTGTTAGAGCGGTTAAGCCCAGAGCTGGTTGATGGAACCAAGGTGTATACAGCTCTTTATAGAGGGTTAGACCGTAAGGCTTTGACTGAGTATGCTGGTGAGATTGCATCAAAAGAAGGTAGCGTTGTATTAGTGGTCGATGAGCAGAAAGACGCCCTAATTTTGTTGTGTAGAAGTAGAGATTTAGCGCTTGACTGCGGTGCATTATTGAAAGATGTTCTTTCAAGCTTTGGTGGTCGAGGCGGAGGCAAACCTGAATTCGCATCAGGTAGTGTACCTATAGAAATGGTGGAGAAGGTGTTGAACACGCTTAGAAGTAGAGTCGTTCAGTCACTACTAAAGGTTTAAGGAGGTTTATGTATATAATAATGCTTTGTGATGGTTAGGCAGAAGATGTCCGGTTTCCCAGACCTTACCACCATAGATAAAGCGCTTGAGAAGATAAAGGAGAATATCAACGTATCTATCGAGGCTGAAGAGGTATCGTTGGGTGAATGTGTAGGTAGGGTGCTTGCTGAAGACATCATCTCACCTATAGATGTCCCACTTTTCGACCGCTCATCTGTAGAGGGGTATGCAGTTGTATCCTCAGACACCTTCAGTGCATCACCAACCAACCCTATTGAGCTGATTGTTATAGGTAAATCAGAGGCTGGGAGTGAACCGTCTCAGATACCAAAGATTTCTTCAGGCAAGGCTGTTGAGATCTTTACAGGAGCACCCCTACCTTATGGTTCTGATGCGGTCGTTATGGTAGAGCAGACAAAAAGAGTTGGCGACAAGGTTCTGATCTACAGCCAAGTAGCCAAATGGAGAAATGTTTCTAAGCAGGGAGAGGACTTCGCTAAAGGTAAACCTCTTCTTCTAAAAGGAACTAGGATGAAGCCTTGGCATATTGGAGCCTTGGCTTCAGCAAACATAACTAAAGTTAGAGCTTATCGTAGAATTAGAGTAGGCGTCTTATCAACAGGGAGCGAATTGAAAGAACTCGGAGAAGAGGTGAGAGTAGGTGAAGTGGTGAATAGCAGTAAATCTATGCTGAAAGCGCTCATAAAAGAAAGAGGATGTGTAGCGGTAGACCTAGGCACAGTGGAAGATGACTTGAACAAGATAATAGAGAAGCTAAGGATTGGGTTAGAGGTGTGTGATATCGTAGTTACAACTGGTGGGACAAGTTTAGGTGAGAAAGATCTTATGCCAGATGCTATTCAACAACTCGGTTCACCAGGCTTAATCGTGCACGGAGTCGCTATGAGACCCGCGAAGCCAACTGGTGCTGGTGTAGTTAATGGTAAACCTATATTCATATTATCAGGCTACCCCGTAGCCGCGCTTGTGGGATTCGAAGTCTTCGTGGATGAGGTTATCAACTTCCTATACGGCACCAAACCAGAGCCGAAACCAAAAGTAAAGGGTAGGCTGACTAAGAAGCTCGCAACACAAGTGGGGTATCGCTCTTTCGTCAGAGCTAAGGTTATACTCAGCCCCTCTGGTTACCTCGTAGAGCCCCTTAGATTAACAGGCTCAGGTCTGCTTTCATCTATGACTAAGGCTAATGCGATGATAGTTGTAGAGGAGAACATGGAGGGCTTCGACGAAGGAGATGAAGTGGAGGCTTACCTTCTTCAACCCATAGAAGCACCTCTTTAATTAGGGTGGTTGAGCTTGGCTGTTGTCTTCCATAGGCTTCTGGGTGTTGAGGAAGGTATAAAGAAGATAGCGGAGGCAGTAAATGGATTAAAGCCTCTCGGTGTGGAGGAGGTAGATCTCCAAGAAGCCCCAGGAAGAATATTAGCTGATATTATCTTCTCTAAAGCAGATTCACCACCGTTCGACAGATCGGAGGTTGATGGGTATGCTGTCGACTCAAGATCAGTTGCAGGAGCTGATGAAGATAACCCAGTTAAGCTGAAGATAGTGGGTAGGGTTGAAGTTGGGGAGAAACCTGATGAAGAGGTTAACTTAAATGAGGCGGTAGAGGTTGCAACGGGAGCACCCATCCCCAAAGGATCGGACTCAGTAGTTATGGTTGAATACACAAAAAAAGAAGGGGAATACATACTGGTCTACAAAAGCACAGCCCCTGGCGAAAACATCGGAGAGGCTGGAGCGGATTTAACCATTGGTGATATCGTATTGCAAAAAGGCACACTGTTGACTCCTAGAGAGATAGCTGTGCTGATAGTTTCCGGCTACGACAAAGTCAAGGTCTACAGAAGACCCAAGGTTTCGATCTTCTCAACTGGAGATGAGCTTCAACCACCAGCCTCAAAACTAATGTTTGGTAAGGTCTATGATGTAAACGGGTTCACGCTTAAAGCCTTAGTGGAAGAGAGCGGAGCTTCAGCAAAATATTTTGGTATACTTGGTGACAGATTTGATTTGATAAGAGGCGCCTTAGCTTCAGCCTTAAGAGATTCGGATATCATAATAACATCAGGTAGTACATCCGCTGGTTTAGGTGACATAATCTACAAGGTTGTAGATGAGCTTGGGGAGCCTGGGCTACTTGTGCATGGATTAAGGATAAAGCCAGGAAAGCCTACGGTTGCTGGTGTATTAGATGGTAAGATTTTCATAGGATTACCAGGTTTTCCACTCTCCGCTATGATAGCCTTCTATGTGTTTGCTAGACCAATTATACAGAAGCTGGCTGGATTCAGCAGCGACATCGACGGTATTCAGCGCGCACATCTGTCCTACCGTGTTCCTGCTGGCAAGGGTAAGAGGGAGTATGTTCCTGTGCACCTAGTTTCATCACCAAGTGGGTTAGTGGCTTACCCAGTGTTAGGCAGCCCCGGCGCCGCTTCAGCACTTAGCTACGCTGATGGCTTTGTTGAGGTTGGTGAGGATAGAGAGTTTTTGGATGAAGGTGAAGCTGTAGATGTTCACCTATTCTCCCAGAAGTTAAGGTTGGCTGATTTAGTTGTCATAGGCAGCCACTGCCCTGGTGTTAGTTTGATTGCTGAGCTCGCTGGATTGAGCGCTAAGATAGTTAATGTGGGCAGCCTTATGGGTTGGTTCGCTGTCAAGAGGGGCGAAGCAGATATAGCTGGCACACATTTGTTGCACGAGCAGTCCTTAGAATACAATAGACCATTTATTGAGATTTATGGTCTTGAGAAGAGTGCTGCTTTAATCAGGGGCTATTCTAGGATGCAGGGGTTTATCGTTAAGAAGGGTAACCCAAAGAAGATTCACTCGTTTAAGGATCTGCTTAGGGAGGATGTTGTGTTCATAAACAGGAATAAAGGCTCTGGAACCAGGGTGCTGATAGACCACAACCTATCAGCCGTCATACCTCTTAGCGAAGCGGTTTCAAGGATAAGGGGCTTCACTAGGGAAGCTAAGACACATTCAGCTGTTGCTGCTGCAGTAGCGCAGGGTAGAGCTGACGTTGGTGTGGGTGTTGAAGCATGGGCTTCCTCCTATGATCTAGACTTCATACCTCTAGCTGAAGAAAGGTTTGACTTCCTCATACCTGTGGAGAAGTTAAGTAAGGCTTCGGTGCAGAAGTTCGTCGAGACATTATCGTCTCAAATGTTTGCGGAAGACCTTAGTAGAAGATTCAGGGGGTATAGCGTGGACAAGGATGTTGGAAGTATATTATATAAGCCGAGCTAAGGTCAAGAGCCTTTAGCATAAATATAGCCTAAGCTGTAGTCTGTTGTTAGCATCTGAATAAAAGAGGGGTCGTCGGCTAGTCTGGTCTAGGCTACATGGCTCGGGCCCATGTGATCGTGGGTTCAAATCCCACCGACCCCACCTATCTGCGGAACTCTGGTATGACCTTCTCTCCGAAGAGTCTAATGGGTTCAAGTGTATCAACATCAGGGAAGTTCATTACAAAGTATGTTAAACCCAAGTCGACAAAGGCTCTTAAGCGCTCTACACACTCCTCTGGTGTGCCCTCTATACGCCTCTGTTTAGCGACATAGCTCCCTATCGATACACTTCCTGGTTTGAACCTCTGAACTTTTTCCGCTAAACTCGGTCTATCTTTGGCTACTATGCAACCTATCCCTAAGCCCCTTTTGATCTTCACACCGCTTCTATTGAATTTCTTCTTGTACTCTTCTACTCTACTGCACATATCAGCATACTCTTTTTCTGCTGGTAGGTAGAGGCTTGATACGGTCCAAGCATCAGCGTGCTTGGCTACAATCTCAAGCATTCTTCGCCTACCCTTCATGAGACCAATCCATATAGGTGGGTGCGGCTTCTGCTTTGGTTGCGGGTAGAAGTATGCGTCCTTTAGCCTGTAGAAGCGCCCCTCGAAAGAGACTCTATTTTCGGTCCACAGCCTCTTTATGACTGTAAGCGCTTCGTCAAGCATATCAATTCTGTCCGAAGTTTTAGGAAAGGGGATACCGTAAGCTGAGCACTCCTCTTCATACCAGCCAGCGCCTACTCCTAGGTCAAGCCGTCCATCGCTCACATCGTCTAGAGCAGCTGCCATCTTAGCCAGCAGAGACGGGTGTCGGAAGAGATTATTCACAACGATAGTGCAGAGCCTAATCTTCGAAGTCGCCTCCGCTAACGCTGATAAAACGGTCCAACATTCAAGGTAAGGGTTCTGGGGCTTACCAACATCATATAGGTGGTCACTAAGCCATACGAAGTCAAAGCCTTGTGCCTCACACTCCATAACGGTCTTCTTGATAGTCTTGTAATCGGTGCAAGCCTGCTCTATGTTTGCGCCGAAGAAAACATCCTTCAAGGAATCACGTTTGTTAGTATACGCTTGTTACTTTTAACTCTACCGCCTAAACTTTGCAAGCTTCTCGATGTAATTTAGGATTGGGGTGGATATGGGGTGGAGTAAACCGAGTTTACTTACGATCTGTTTTAGGTTTTCAACATCATTTTCATCCAAAGCACCTAGAAGCGGAAGCAAGGTTATGTATGTGGCAAAGTAGAGCAGAGCACCCATTGTTAAAGAAAGTAAGTTACCTAGCTTTAAGGTTAGGAGCGCTAGGGTTGGTAGGGATGCTGATAGAGAAGCTAAGATTATGAGGAAAGACGATTTGTAGTCTATGCTTACTCTAAGTTGATTCATGGCTGCTATGGCTGTATACAGTAAAGCTGCTAGATACGCTATTAGTGAGGCTATGATCATACCGTCTACTTTGAGGTACGCTGTAAGGAGGGGCGCGAGAGGTAGAAAGAGCCCTATGTCGATCAGCTCTGATCTGAAGATGATGCCAGTATTGCCAACACCACTAAGAAGGTAGGTTAAGACGATGAGACCGCCAGCCACATAGAGGAACTGTATCATGTAGAGTGTGAGATAATGTGGAGCTAGGTTAAAAGCTCTGCCGTATAGTATAAAGACGATCTCCTTGGATAGAACCATAACCGCTATGGTGGCAGGTATCATAAATAGTGAAGTGTACTTCACACATATTGTAAACATCTTTCTGAGCTCAGATTCGCTTCTGAGTCTTGAGAAGGCGGGGAAGAGCGCACTAAGCGGGAAGATTAGAACACTCATCATAGAAGCGAGCGTCAAGACCACGCTAAAGTTGCCTATTTCAGCATCAGATGAAAAGAATGCTAGTATAAGTGTTCGGAGCTGACCAATAATGATACCAATAACATTTGATAAGTAAAGGGGGAAGCCGTAGCTGAGCATCATCTTAAGACTTCCACCATAACTGTCTTTGGACGGTTTACCTAGAGGGGTAGCATAGTTGTAAACCATTAAACAGCCTATGATGGAAGCCAAGTAGTAACTTCCGATATGTCCTAGTAGAGCACCCCCTACACCTAAACCCACCAATACTAGAAGAGGTGAGAGAAGAAGCTTTGCTACACTTTGAGTAATCAAAGACTTGGAGTAGCTTACAGTCCTATTAAGCCCTAGGAATGCTGAATTGTTTAAGCTAAAGATTGATTGCGCAACTACGAGCAGTGAAGAAATCTTGAGGAGCGTAGAAGCCTCGGGTCTGTTCAAAAGAGCAGCTATATAGTCAGAGCAGAAAAAGGAAGCTGCTGAAACCGCTATACCTAGGCTTATCCTATTGTAGTATCCTGATTTGAGCAGCTTAGATAGTAGATCTGATTTGCCCTCAACTCTTAACTTGGTTGAGTAGTAGGTTACCGCTGGGTTTATTCCAAGATCGATAAGACCTACTAGGATCGATGGGAAGGCTAGTGACAGCGCGTATAGGCCTAAGCCTTCTGGGCCGATGAGTCTAGCCACTATTATGGCGCCTACAGCCAATATGATAGATGAGACGCTATTACCTACAAATAGGGTGAAGCCGCCTTTAGCGAAATCCTCCAAGACATCTCTAATATGGCTGGACATAATCTACCTCAACCAATCTAACTCGCATACAAATAAAGGCAACATAAGGGTCTTTTAATAACAGGTTATTAAGCTGCTCGCTAAAACTTTAAAGAGCCTATAGGAAGCTGCTTTGCTGTATTGCCTAGCCGAAGAGAAGTGTTTACTGCCCTAACTCCTTGTGTATTCGCTTTCTTGATCTACTCTATGTTCAGGTTTTCCATTGGATTAGCCCTACCTGAGCTTATGATTGAATATAACCTCACACATTTTATGGAGGGGCAGCTCATAGCACTACAACTACTTGCCGCTACAGTAACCACTGGGTTAGCTGGCTTCCTCAGCGACAGGGTAGGGGCTAAGAACGTTTTGGTAACAGGTGTTCTGATATACTCAATCTCACTTATAGCAGCGATGACTGTACCAAACTACCTACTACTTCTCACCTTGCTTACAGCAAGTGGTCTTGGAGCTGGGCTTATGCTACCTCCAGTCTATGTTTTAGCAGGGGAGCTTCTACCTAAAAGTGTGGGATCTGCAGTTGGGTTGGTTGGAAGCTTCTATAACATTGGCGGGCTCATCGGACCTATCTTTGTAGGTAACTATCTCCTTCGGGGCGACTGGAGGACACCTTTCATACTAATTGGTGTGATAGGTTTGGTTTCAGCAGCCGCCCAAACCATATTGGTTAAACAACGTAAAACCAACATAGAGAGACAAAGTACGAAGAGGGCTAGTAAAATAGTATTCAACCGCAGCATACTAACCTTAGGTGCAGCGATGCTCATAGCTGACTCTGCTTTCGTCGGTTTTGTAAGCTGGGCACCAACCTTCCTTAGGCAGGATCTCGCTATGTCTCCTGATGAGGCAGGCTATCTTTTCGGCGCTTCCACCGCACTCGGAGCTGTTGGGATAATAACGATGGGTTATGCTCAAGATAGATTCGGCGGCAAGAAAGTGATTTTGATGAATAGCTTAGCGTCTGCTTTGCTCTCACTTGTGCTCCTAACACAAAGAAACTTGCTCTTGGTTACACCTACTCTTCTCCTATCAGGATTCTTTATGAACTGCTTCTGGACACTTATTTCTGCTCAAGCACAAAAGAGCGTCAAAGAGCACGAGATTGGTTCGGCAACAGGGGTAGTTCAGAACCTCGGTATGCTAGGTGCGATAATAGGGCCAGCTCTCATAGGTTGGATGGCTGAATCGGTGGCTCTCTCAGCTGCTATGATCGTAGCGGTCAGCGGATTCTACTTACTATCCACGATTCTGAGCCTCTTCTATAAACTGCCAGCAGACGCTGTTAAGAGAGCTAACTACTAGATTTCATACGTCTTGCATACCACGGTCCTCGGGTGCTCTGTGAATACTGGTGCTACCGCATTTCGGGCAGCTTCTTGGTCTTCCTGTTACGTAAGGCTCATCCCACGTGTGCTGGCATCCATAGCACTTGAACTTTCTTTTAGCTTCCATCTACCATATTTCGCCTCCTTCGATTCGGATGGCTTTGCCGTTGACCAAGTGAGAAGATAATAGAAGAAGCGTTAGAAGAGGAGGGTGCAAGAGCTATGTTGGTGGTAAGGGTTTTGCGGCGAAGATTCTCCTAGAAAGGAACGAGAAAGGGTTTGATCCTCTAGGTGTAGGAAGCCTGCTGTTGGCCATGTGAATGCTTGTTTGGTTCCTAGTTCAAGTAAGTTGGGTGTGTTCCTAAGTCTCCTTTAACAGGCATCTGAGGTGAGTTGTATTGTGGTGGGCTGGAGTAACGAAGGTATAACTTCAGAGCAAGCAGCTGAATCTTAGCTACATAAGGAGAGCTTCAACACTCTTTAGGCGCTTTGTTACCGGATCTGGCGCTAGACCTAGCTGCTCTAATGTAACTGAGCCGAGTAGGGCTACCTCCCCTTCGCCAAAGACCACTGGGGTTGCGGTCGCTTTAAAACTCTCTAACTCTATCCCGACTTCTCCTAACGGTCTTTCGATAACTCGACCGTCGGCTAATCTGAGCCTGATGATTCTTATAGGGGTAACACCAAGACTAAATAACAGGCTTTCAGGTAGCACCGTATATGTAGAGCCTGTGTCAGCTAGCATATCCACCTCAACTTTCTTTAGCGGGCTGTGGGGATTCCACACAACACCTTTAATAGCAAATATACCCAAGTTCGGCTTCATCATAGTAGATTGTTGCGCTTAGACTTAAGGTTAACTATCTTGCTTTAGGGATAATTAAAGGATATGCTGTAGACAACCTAATAGCCGCTTCCACCTCATAATATCTTGTGTGCTGTTACTTGTAGAAGTTTTTGTAGACGGTAGTGTGGTTAGCTTGATTTGATGTTCATACTTCCAAGTTGTATCTAGGAAAAAACATAGCCGAAACATAACTGGAAAGGTAGGTAGGGTGGTAGCCCGGGGCAGATTCGAACTGCCGTCACCGGCTAACCCCTCGCATCCACATTGGGATCCAGAGGCCGGTATCCCTAGCCCTTCTTTGGGTTGGCCGCTAGACGACCGGGCTGCCTTCTTATAGTTGGTTCAGCTGGGTTTTTGACCTTTTCCTTGCTTTGATTCGGTAGGCTTATAGTGTTGATCTGCAAAGGTTTAGGTGTGGTTGGTTTGGTGGGTGTGGCTGCTAGAGTGGGTGAGGTTGAGTACGCTATTCGTGAGGTTGCTGCGTTGGCTGCTAAGCTCTCTAAATCGGGTATTAAGATCATACCTCTGAATATTGGGGATCCTGTGAAGTTTGATCTTAAGACGCCTCAGCATATCAAGGATGCGCTGATTAAGGCGGTTCAAGAGGATCATAACATGTATGGGCCTTCTGAGGGGTTGCCTGAGCTGCGTATGGCGATATCTGAACGGTTAACTAGGATGGGTGCTGATATATTTGAAGATGATATTATAATTACAAACGGGATATCTGAGGGTATACAGATGCTTGCAGGTGTTTTGGTTGAAGCGGGTGATGAGATTTTAGTGCCTTCACCGGGCTACCCTAGCTATAATGCTTACATAAGGTTTTATGGTGGTAAGGCGGTGCCTTATCGCACCGTGGAGGAGGAGGGGTGGGCTCCAGATATACTTCACCTTAAAAGTAGGGTGAGTAAGCGGACTAAGGCGATTCTGCTAATCAACCCAAATAACCCTACAGGTGCGCTCTATGATGCTGAAGTGGTTAAAAAGGTTATTCAGGTTGCTGCTGAAAACAATCTTATTCTTATAGCGGATGAGATTTATGATGAAATAATCTTTGACGGCAACTTTACATCAGCAGCATCCTTGGCTAAGGATGTTAATCTGATTGGGTTAAACGGCTTCTCGAAGGCGCATCTGATGACAGGTTGGAGGCTTGGGTACATCTATCTTAAGGATGGGGAAACAAGGTTAAAGGAGGTTAAAGAGGGGTTGCTGAGGCTAGCTAGGGTGAGACTCTGCCCGAATACACCAGTTCAAAAGGCTGGTGTAGCTGCCCTAAAGGGACCTAGGGACCATATTCAAGATATGGTTAGGAAGCTTAGGGAGCGGAGGGACTACAGTTTAAGGGCTATTCACGAGATAGAGCTGCTCAGCGCGGCCACACCTCAAGGAGCCTTCTACCTCTTCCCGAGGATAAATCTCAAGGGCACCAGATGGTCTTCTGATAAAGAGTTTGTGCTGGATCTTCTGAAGGAGACTGGTGTCACATTAGTGCACGGTTCAGGCTTCGGTGAAGACTACGGTTCAAGCCACTTCCGGATGGTCTTTCTGCCGCCTTTGGATGTGTTAGAGGAGGCTTTCGAGAAGATTAGGGGTTTCATAAGAGCGAAATATAGGTAGCGCTAAACTACATTCGCTCAAGTATAGGTAAGCCTAGCAGATCCATTATCTTGCCTAAAACTGCCTTATAGGCTGTGACTAGCATAAGCCTGCTACCTCTGACTTCTTTGTCTGCGCAGCTCAGCACTGGGTTGCTTTCGTAGAAGTTATTGAATAATGTTGATAGATCTATAGCGTAGCGTGCTAAGGTCTTTGGTGAAAGGTTCTTTACAGCATCTTCAACTACTAGGTCGAATTTAGAGAACTCTTTTAGTAGCTTCTTCTCTGAGGGGTGTGTTATCTTAGGGTTGGGCGTTGATGGCTCTAGCTTTTCTTCAGATGCTTTCTCAAGTATTCTGCTTGCTCTAACATAGGAGTAGAGTATGTATGGTCCTGTGTCACCTTCCAGTCTTAAGGCTTTATTTAAGTCGAAGACAACTATCTTATCTAGATCCTGTTTTAGGAGGTCGAATCTGAGGGCTGCTACCGCTATGCTCTCCGAAACCTTTTCAAACCATTCTATGCTTTCGTTAGGGTTCCTCCTCTTAGTCTCTTCTAGAGCCTTCTTCTTAAGTGCCTCCAATACATCGTCAGCGTTCAAGTAGATTCCTTTTCTACCTGACATGTGAAGGATCCGCCCATCTTCTGTGAAGCCCATTTCTTTAGCGGTCTGGGGTGAAAGAGAGACTACAGCATACCCCAGGTGCACATACCTCTCCTCTACACTCTGACCAGCCATCTGTTGGAGCACAGATCTGATGATCCGCTGCAGCCTACTTTGCCTCACATCTATAACTACGATGCTCTTCTCCGCGCCAAAAAAGTCTGATCTAGCCAACCCTTGAGCCAAGTCTGTTGCCCATAGGGTTGTTCCATCAGGCTGCGTGGTATACTCGATGTAGAGGAAAGGGTCTTTGACTAAGCCGAGTTTCCAAGCAGCGTACGGTATATCTTTGGCAACGTAGGTTGCTGTGCCATCAGCCCTGACCAGAACCTTCTCTTCACCTTCCTCCTCGCCCTCAACTTCAACTATCCAGCATCCTTTGAGCCTACCTTCTTCAACGAACTTGACTATGCCCCTTCTCTTCAACTCTTCGAATAGTTTCTCCCACAGCCTAGAGTGAATTATGTGAGATTCGAAGTTTAGGCAGTCATACCTTGCTCCAAACCTCCAGCAGGTCTTCAACTGCTCCGCTAGAATCTTAGTGGTAATCTTCTTAGCTAGGTGGGTTACTTCGCTATTCGGGTCCTCTAGCTCTTTGAGTATCTGCTTCTGCTTCTCCGTAAGTGTGGGGTTCTGCTCATACATCTCGTTCACTCTTACGTAGATGGTGTCGCCGCAGTAGTGGTCGAACTTCACACCTTGGGGAGCTTCTGGTTGAAAGTTACAGAACAGGAAGCCGACGATCACGTCCGCTACCTGAGCGCCTGAATCATCTATGTAGTTCAGAACCTTCACATCGTAGCCACTGTGTTTTAGAAGGCGGTAGATCACATCACCTATAGCCACGTTCCTTAAGTGCCCTATGTGCAGCGCCTTGTTTGGGTTGACGCTTGTGTGTTCAACTGTAACCTTGACCCCCTTGCCTATATCAAGTGGTTTGACTTGCTCGCTGCTTCTTAGGTTTGGCAGCAGCTTTTCAGCCATGCGGTTGTGGTTAAGTTTGAAGTTGATGTAGCCAGGTGGATCTGCTGTTACATTCTCTATTAGGCTGTCGTCGCTGAGTTTTATCTCTGAGGCTATCTTCTGCGCCACCTCTAGGGGTGGTCTTCTCAGATGTTTAGATAGGATGAAGGCGGTGTTGGATGCCAAGTCTCCGTACGCTTCTTCAGAGGGCTCGCTGATGCTGATCTCTACTGTAGGGTAGCTTAACCTCTTCACGGCATCTTCCACAGCGCTCTTAGCCTGCTCTTTGAACTCTCGGAAGCTCAATCTTGGTTGAACCTATCTATCTTCACTTTAAAGAACTCTTCTGCTATGTGGTTGAGGGCTTCCACTAATCCTTCGCCGTCTCCGCTTTTTGTGACGTGTTTGGCTGCTAGCTTTGCTTCTGGTGGTGCGTTGGCTAGGGCTATGCTGTAGCCGCAGAGTTTGAACATGGGTATGTCTGTTTCGCTGTCTCCTATCGCTATGGTATCCTCTGGGTCTATGGATAGATGCTTTAACGCTACTGTTAGCCCCGTTGCTTTGCTTATGCCGGTTTGGTTTATGTGGTAGGCGTACTTTGAGTCGTTCAGCTGCACAGGTAGGTTATGCTGCTCTATCATTCTTCTCCCAGCTTCAAGGTCGAAGCTCCTCTCCAGCACTACATCTGTGAATCTTGGGAAGACGGGTTTGATCTTTACACCCTCTATGCTTCTAGATAGGATTTCATATGCTTCTAAGCAGACGGATCTATCCGCTAAGAGGGCCATCGTGGTCGGGGAGATTGCTACTACACCACCGTTTTCACCAACAATAACTCTTGTGGTGCCTAGGTAGATTGCTAAGGCGAAGAGCTCAAGTGGGGTTCTGCCGCTAGTTAAGATCACGCGTAGACCAAACTTCTCCATCCACCTTAGCGCGAAAACAGCCTCTAGATTAACAACACCACCATCCTCGGTGATCGTGCCATCTACATCGACAGCGAAAGCCTTCGGATTCAACGCTTACACCTCTCGATAAAAGATCATGGTATTTCATCTTTTTGATAAGGTTATAACAGAGCCTTCAGAGCATGTAAAGGCTGAGGGCCCGTGGCCTAGTAAGTTCAGCCTAGAGTGGACCAAGGCGCTGGCCTCCGGTTCAAAGTAAGAGGGGTGAGCCGGAGATCCGGGGTTCGAATCCCCGCGGGCCCGTCTTAATTAACCTCTTTACATAGTATCCAGTATTAGGATGACGGGTGTTGATGAGGTAAGGAGGGGGTTTCTTCTGCAAATATTATGATATTTCGCCCAAGGCTTGAAAGATTAAAGCCGCAGCCAACACGTAGAAGGTAAAGAATGCTAGGTATACAAGGCGATTAACCTGAATCAGCTGCAAACCGCCTAGCTTCAACGGGTTATGAGCTACATACTATTGGTGTCAGTTTCAGTGTGCTGTTTTTTGCGGAAAAAATTTTTTCAGGCGGAAATCTGACACTAAATCTGACACTACGTTTCTAATCGCTACTATGTATCCTTCGTTCAAGATTCTAGGCGGGTTCACACTTCTGCCTAGTGTTTTCTCAGCCCTACCGCGAAAAAAGAGCTCAGTAGAGGGGGTTGAGTTCGCTTTGTGGCAGGATGGTTTGAAGCCATCTAGTTTGATGTGGAGAGGAGGGAGGCTCGAGGAGTAGAGTGCTTAGTTTAAGTTTTCCTTTGAAAAAAATTTTTCCGAGCTAGCGAACTTAAACTAGGCGTCTCAGAACGAGCATAGGTTCTCTTTGGCGCTCTTGGTTTAGGGTTTTTGCTAGGTAGTTGCCTTAAGATGGATAGCCTTGGAAGGTTGTAGTTATTATAACCTGTTGAGCCAGAGTTTTGTTAGGAGCTTGATGAACCCTACTTTTGCACAGAACTCAAGCGCATCACCACCATGCGAAGCTGCAAAACCCAGACCCATCAACCTCCCTCTTTTCCTTCCTAGCTCATCAACATAGCGTAGGTCACAAAACCTTATATGAAGAATAAAGTGTCTGCAGGCTCTCCAGGAAGAGAAGAAGAGTAAGATGAGCACCATCAGTACGCCGGTTTATTCTGAGGCGCCGCTGGTCGGACTTGACCCAAAAATGGTATAAGTCCATCCTTTAGGCGCTATTCTGCTGAGGTATGGGTTGTTCAAACGGAGCTGCCATCAGGTAGGATCCCCATCGGGAAAAGTGTCTTAAGATCGTATCTCGATTATAACCATCTACAACTGGATGCTCAAACAACCATTAATTGTAACATCATCCCACAAGCTAATATTTTTTATAAATCTCCTTTGCTTGATATTTATCCGGCTTGCGTTTTGATGATGTTGATAAGGGGATCCTTAGGATGATGCAGGTTGATGACAGAGTTTCTTACGCTGAGATGGCTAAGCGACTCAACGTTCCTGAGTCAACTGTGAGGTATAGGGTTAAGCGTCTGGTTGATACCAGTGTCATTAGGAAAGTGATGACCCTCGTCGACCCGAGGAAGGTTGGGTTTGATGTGTCGGCTGTGGTGATGGTGAAGGTGGATCCAAATTATCTCCCCGAAGCGCTCAAGGGGATGGCTTCGTTTGAAGAAGCCCAGCACGTCTTTCAGACCACAGGGGAGTATGATGTAATCTCTGTAATCCATGTGCGTGATATGAAGGCGTTGAATGAGTTCAGGCAGCGAGTGAAGATGCTACAAGGCGTTAAGGATGTTGTAGTTTGGGTTACCACGGAACTCGTGAAGATCGACCCTACCCTGCCAATCTACTGAATCAGCAAAATTTCGTGCAATCTATTGCTGATGCGGTAAACCGTATATAGGAGAACGAATCTACTATAACGTGGGGTTATGAATTCGGATAGGCGTAGTGTGAAGCTTAGCTTGGTAGCTACATTTTCGGTACTACTGTTTCTCGCATCGATCGTGGTTAAGAGTACGTTAAGTTATGGGGCTGTTGTGTATGCAATAGTTTTGCTTGTAGGCGTTTTGACTATTCGCTTACCTTACGCAGCTACGGTTATATGTTTCATTTCAGCTTTACTCTACAGCTTCATATCCCCACTTAGCCTCCTAATGCTGGGGACGTTTCTAGCTAGAGGGGTTACAATTGATGTCTTATTTAACGTCTTTAAGGTTTACTGGGATGCGTCTAACCATAAATATAGATTATACGTGATTATTCCAGTTATGGTGGTTTCAGGGTTTGCTGCAGGCCTCTACCAATACTTTTTCTTAGTGCTCTTTGTGCATAAGTTAGTGGATTTTGGAACATTTATAGCTTCAACGATATTCGTGGTCTCGTTAATATCGAATGCTGCCGCTGGGTATATTGTGCCTAAATACGTTATGCCTAGAGTTAGGAGGGTTATCTAGATGGTTCATTTGATGTCGCTGCTTAAGGGGCGGCGGTTGACGGGGGATAAAGTTTTCTCGGAGGCATACTCTAGGAGCGGAGTTGGTGAAGTCTTCTGGATCATAACAGATAGATGCAATCTGAACTGTATACATTGCTATAAAGGTGCGTCTTCAGGAAGCCGATACGAGGTATCCAAGATAGACGCTTTTCACGTCGTTGATAAGATTAGTAGGTTAGGTACACCTCTAATATTTGTATCCGGTGGGGAGCCGTTTACCAGCCTATATCTACTCGATGTTTTGGAGGAGCTGAAAAACAGAGGCTTTAGAGTGGTTTTATCATCTAACGGCACCCTAATAGATGAGGATGCCGCCAACCATCTGCTAGACATGGGTATCGATTACGTTGCGCTTCCACTATATGGCGGGGAGCTGTTTCACAACCACTTTACTGGTGTAGAGGGGTCGCATAGTAGGGTCATGAATGCTTTAAAGCTACTCAGAGGATCAGATACCAAGCTGGCTTTGAAGACGGTTATAGCGAGAAGCACCATCCCTAACATCAACTATATTCTAAATGAAGCGTTGAACTATGATGTGAAGACGCTGTATCTATGCGACCTACTTCCACTAGGTAGAGGAGCATCTCTATCAGAGGATATGTTAGATAAAGATGGGTGGAGGCATCTTCTTACTAAATTAGTTAGGGAGGTTCTTGACCACAGCTACGATGTTGAGATAGATATTGGGTTGCACCCATCCGCAGCGATCTATGTGCTGAGGGAGCGGGGTGTTAACGTGTTAGATACGTTAAGTAAGGCGCCATCAAGGTTATCCCCCGAAGGTAGAGGTTTCATATCTATAGCACCTAACGGCGATGTTTCAATATCACACTTCCTCCCCCACGTAAAAATAGGGAACGTTTTAGAGGATGACTTGGAGCAGCTCGTTAATCACCCCTTATACAAAGCTGTTGGTGACTCAGGCAATCTAAAGGGGAGATGTGGGAGGTGTGAGTTCAAATATGTCTGCGGAGGGTCGAGAGTTAAAGCATATGTTTATGAAGGCGACCTACTAGCAGAGGACCCGACTTGCTTACTGGATTAAACTACGATTTTAACAATAAACCCCTATTGATCTTCTGGGAGTTGACCAGAGCCTGTAAGCTCAAATGTAGACACTGTAGGGCTGATGCGATACTCAACCCACTACCCGATGAGCTAACTTTAGATGAAGGATTCAACGTAATCGATGATATTAAGGGCTTCGGAAAACCATACCCAACCCTAATACTAACTGGTGGAGACCCCCTTATGAAGAAGGGGTTTGAAGATATTCTAAGATACGCTTACGAAAACGGCATCCCATTGGGCATCGCCCCAACAGTTTCAGAACTGTTGACTGAGAGCATCTTAAAGACCCTATTGAAATACGATGTAAAACACGTATCTATAAGCCTAGATGGAGGTTACCCCTACACCCACGACTACATACGTGGTTTAAACGGCCACTTCGAAGCCACAATAGAAACACTAAGAAAGCTTATAGGTCTTGGCTTCAACGTTCAAGTGAACACTCTGGTATGCAGAGTCAATGTCCTTGAACTCCCAGAAATCCTTAATCTACTACTCAGAATGAATGTCAAGGTCTGGGAACTCTTCTTCCTTGTAAAGGTTGGTAGAGGTGTTGAGGTAGAGGATCTGAACCCTCAAGAGTATGAGGATACCCTCCATTTCCTATATGATGCGCTGAGCTACGGGGTTAACGTTAGAACCGTAGAGGCTCCATTCTTCAGGAGGGTAATATTAACCAGATCAAAGAGTGATACAGGGAACCCTAGTGTAGACGATATTACCCAAAAGTATGGTCTCAGCAGGCTATACAAGATGCTAGCCGCAAAGCTAGAAGAAGTAGGACACGTGAAGATTCAAAATGTTAATGTGGGGGTAAGGAGACCAGCTACGAGAGACGGCTACGGGGTTATCTTCATCGCATACAATGGGGACATTTACCCGAGCGGCTTTACACCCCTTAAGCTAGGTAATGTGAAAGATGGAAGCATCGTAGACGTATACAGAAGTAATAAGATTTTACAGACGATTAGGTTGTCAGTGTTTAAAGGCAGGTGTGGCATATGCGAATACAGACACATATGTGGCGGAAGCAGAGCGAGAGCGTTCGCAACGAGAGGAGATGTACTGGACGAAGACCCAGCCTGCATATACAATCCAGGTAAACGGATACCAAATAGCTGAGCACTATAACCATCACTATCCTGCTCGCTTCTACTCAACCCAAGTAAACCGTACCTTACATTTTTACCCTTCTCTCTTAGGAATGATGATGGATACCTTAAGTCTAATTAATTAGTATGGAACCCGGCGGGCCCGCTATCTACCTTCTAGCATGGGTTCGTTTGAGAGCGAGTTATATAGGCTGTCCAGTTTTATTTTGAGTCCGAGGGCTTCGCTTATTGCTTCATCAATAGCTATTCTAGCGTCGGGGTTGGCGAATTCTTCTGGTAGGGGTTTTAGCTCTAGGTTGCTGATTCTCTTATCAAAGAGGTTCAGAATGTATTCTTTATCTTTGCTTTTTAGCATGCTGATGTCAAGTATGGGCATGTCTGAAAGCAGCTCCTTCTTAAATTTCACCCATGGGCCTCGAGTTACTTCTGCTATTGAGAGTAGAAGTAGGATGCCGAAAGTTGAATTCAACCACACAGCAAGGATCTTGGCTACATCATCATCAACTTTGATGGGCCACCAGACGTTTGATAAGACCTCTTCATCTAGGTATACGGCTAGGGCGGTGTAGGTGCTCAGCCAGCCCCTCTCAACTACCAGAAGATTTCCACGCTTCTTCCATAGGTTTCGAGCTTGATCAGCGTTCTTCGGTTCCAAGGATGCGTTTGGTTTCTGGGAGATCGTTTTGATGGTACTTGAGTCATAGCCCCAGAACGCCTTATAGAGGGAGCGAGTTATTGGTTTATTTACTGTGAAGGTTGAGTGTATCTGACGCACATCTGGTCCGATTTCCGCTCCTAAAGTGGGGAGTGTGGTTAGGGGGATCTTCTTGGCGAGGATGCCTTCATCTGGTAGGTAGATAAGCCCTCTTCTCAGTAGGAGTATCGTTCTATTCAGCTCCATCTGTGAAAGGATGTTATAAACCCCAAAGTTCACCTCAGCAAGTTTGGCTGAGTAGGCTTCACCAACCTTCCTCCCTTGAAGCTTAAGATGATATGGGGAAGCGTTAGTGTTCTCTATATCATATAGTCTGGCACTATCATACAGCTCTCTCAACTGTCTACCTACGTAAATCGACTCGGTTTCGTTTGAAGGCTTCCTCCACAAATTAACAAAGATGGTATGCGTCTGCTTTTCACCCCTCCGAAGCTTCCTTGCCACCAAAAGAACCTCGCTAAGACCGGTGTTTTCACTAAAGTTCCAAGAGTTAGGCGCCTCAAAGCTCGTAATAATGTATTCGATGTGATACTTTTCTAGAAGCATATCCCTAACCTTCTGCCAAGAAACACCAGAGAGAACAGCTCTGGGTAGCACAAGCCCTAACCTACCGCCCTCCACCAAATACTTATCCGCTAAACAAACGAAGACCGCTCCGAGACCAGCTTGCCCGATGCCAGTCAGATCATTTTCTCTAAGTATCTGGCTAAGCGTTCTCTGCAACCTAGCTCTTTCCTCTTTCGGTAGGGAGCCGAACAGAAGATTACCACCAACACTCCTAGTAAAAGGAGGGTTCATTATGCAGATATGGAATGTTGGGAGCGTTATCGCTTGAACCTCCTTCTTGGTTGTGCTGATGCTCTCACCGCCACCTATGATCTCGCCTGTCAATACCATCTCTCGATCAAGGCTTGGTGAAGAAAGGAAGTTTATGCTGCCTAGAAAGCGCCCATCACCTAGGCGTAACGCATAGAGCTTTGATGTGTTTACTGGTATGGGGTTGTGTAGAGAGAGCACGGTTGCTGCAAGGTGAACAGCGTGGTGTAAGACGTCAAACCCCCATATCCCCTCTTCCATAAGATACTTGTGTAGATCATCTACCCTCACCTCCTTACTCTCAACCCTATGCTTTACATCCAGCTCCTTATAGATGGCTGAGAGCAGCGTCCCAGAGCCGCAAGCAAAATCCACAGCCCTAAGAGGCTCACCACCATAAGTAGGAGGGACCCTCCTAACATCTAACCCAGACGGCAGATTCACCAAAAGCCGAGCTAACAGGCGGGCAGCAGGGATCGATGTATAATATGTCGCATAATACTTCACAAGCTTACCAAGTAGTAAGGTATGATATATCCTACCGAACAGATCGTGTCTAAGCAGAACCTTTGAGGAAGCTATATCATATGCTAAATCAACAAGAGATCTTAGCTGAGCATCTAAAACAGGGCTTGCTGGGATGTTCGAAAGAATTCTCAACGCAACATCAAGGACAGGCTCATAATCTATATTGTGAATCACATAATACCAAGCTGCTTCTAAATCTTTCTTCAGATTTTGTGAAATCAGCAACTTGGAAAGTGTAGGAACCTTAGGGTGTGAAGCGGCTATAACTTCGTGTACTACCAGAGCGTCAACAAGTAGAAGGCCAGCGGTAGATAGAAGCTTTTGCGACCCAGCCTTATTCAACGTCTTCGCCTTCCTTCTCTCTCAGCTCTAAAGCCTCTTTCAGACGCTCCAAATCCACTAGAGGAGCGGCCTTGCTAGCAAACTCACTCAAAACCTCATCCATCCTTCTTACGACTGGTTCGATGATATCTTCTCGCACAACACGGTTGTATGCAGCCATCAAGTATGTGATAAGATCATCAAAACTGACGTTCTCATACTTTTCTGGCTGAGAAGACGGCTTACCTAGGGTTGCCCTATCAAGGTAGGATACGAAACCTATATTAAATCTGCTCTTAAGAAGCATCTGCTTGATATCTGACTGGGTTAAAGTGAGCTTTTCAGATCTAATATCAGCATACTCAACCATCACACATAAATCACACACATTATCATCAACCCGCTCCACACACTTGCTGACCAGCTGACCCCACATACCAAATTTTTTACCCTCTATCACTATCCTCACACCATTCAGCAACAGAAGAACGTCAGGTTCGGTTCTCTTACCACGTTTCTTCAGGATAACTTCACCTAGAGCATTAAGCCCCCTCTCAGCTAAAAGCTCAGCGAGCACCACATTCAAATTCTCCTCTCTAAAGCTCATTCAGCACTCAACCATTCGAAAACATCTGATGTACAAGCATATATATGTGTATAAAAAGTGCATCTACGATACCATAACCATCTTCTAACAACCTTTTTAAGTCACCATAAGAATTTCTGAAGAGCACTGATGTATCCTTTAGATTTGGGACGTATCTTCTTTATCCCAGGCTGCAGACTCGGTGGGTTTAGGGTTGTAGCTAGGGGAGAGCATGGAGTTATGCGTAAGGCACTAGATCTATGCTCAAAGTATAATGCTCACCTCATAAGCCTACACTTCACACTAAACCCGAATGGAGAGAAGGTCTTCACACTCTTCTACGACTTCACAGAATGCAGTGCATCACTCAAAGAGGTTGTTGAAGAGATCAAAAAGATCGAATCAATCAAAGAGGTTACACCCATAGAGCAACAGGCCGAAGGATTCATAGCAGACACAACATCCCCCACTATAACAGTAAACGGAGTCAGAGGAATTATTCTACGAACACCTACCTGGTCAACCTTAGTTAACAAGATAAGAGAGAGATTCGGAGCTGGTGGGGAAGCCATCCTCTACTATGTAGGCTTAGATATGGGCGTAAATGCTGCTAAAGACCATCGTAAGATGGCTGAGGTGCTAGGGTTAAGAGAGCCAGACAAAATAACACACATTCTAGGCGCATCTTTTTTCATCAGCACAGGATGGGGAAGACTACATGTGGACAAGTTTACACTCAATCCACTCTATGCACTTATAACCGTCCACCACAGCTTCGAATGCGAAACAGGACCAGCATCTAGAAACTCCTACAGCCAACTAACACGGGGACTCATAGCAGGCTACCTCTCACACCTCCTAGGTTTAGAGATAGAAGTCAACGAAGTTGAGTGCATAGCAAGAGGAGACCCACACTGCAGATTCGAATGCAAACCCAGAAAATAGCAGCAAATATCTACACACTTAACCCAGATATTCACACAGCCTACAAACACAATTATGAATCCCACTTAGGAAAACCTCCATACTTCTCTTTCAAAACCCTATGTAAGATCTTCCATCCACTCATTTTAGGGAGGTTATCAAGAAAGATCACCGCTCTAGGCACCTTATAGCCAGCAAGCCTTTCTTCACAGAATTTTATGATCTCCTCTTCTGTAGCCTTCTCACCAGGCTTAAGCACCACCGCAGCCACTGGTATTTCACCACGCTTCTCGTCGTAGCGTGGGAATATCGCCGCTTCAGCTATTTTAGGATACTTCACAAGCACGTTCTCGACTT